>JACCDR012272202.1_pt1 | contig 55722 bp, 78 predicted proteins | sample 7446431 | NCBI WGS metagenome assembly JACCDR01 (sample SAMN15323443, study PRJNA562643) | freshwater metagenome | isolation source: river surface water | place: USA:Blue River Watershed | collected 2017-08-17 | reverse complement strand
TACGACATCGTGCACGATGCAGACGGCATCGACGAAAAGATGTATTTGTTTGCCGTGGAATACGCGCTGAGCGAGGACAGCGGGCAGGTAACGCACCTGTCGTTTTGCAAGCTCAACACCATCGTCGCCGAGGGTCCGACGTGAGCCTTACCCCCGCAGAGTGGCGACAAATCCAGCAGCTTGTGAAGCAGCAGGTATCGATCATTCTGTCGGGGAACACGGCCGCAACGCAGGTGGACGACGTACCTGGCACCGAGAGCATCGACAACCTGTTCCCAGGCTGCCCGACGGTCGAAGGCCGGCCGCTGGCGCACCCCTACGGCCTCGTCTCGCGCGCGCCGAAGGGCACCGCGCAGGTGACGGCGAGGCAGGGTGAGCACCCGGCCAACCGCATCGTGCTGTTGCACCGCGACAAGAACCGGCCGCAGCTCGACGCCGAGGGCGACGTGTGGCTGTACGACAGCCACGGCAACCAGGTGAAGCTGATCGAGGGCAAGATCGTCATGAAGCTCGACGACAAGCTCGAGCTCGGCGAGGGTGCCACCAAGGAAGCCGCGCGCAAGGGTGATGCTGTTCAGATCACTGGCGGACCGACCGGCACGGACCCGGCATTTATCACCTTCATCGCCGCAGTATGCACAGCCATCAACGCGCTCGCGCCCGGCACGTTCCCGCCGCCGATCTATCCGCTGACGAGCGTGACCGGCCAAATCACAGGTGGAAGCTCAAAGGTGACTATCACCGACTGATACGCTAGGTTTTCGGTAATGGCCGAGCTGAAACGGGACGAATCCACCGGCGACTACGTGATGCAAACCGGCGTGAACGCGGGCAAGCCGGCCGAGGACGACACCCTGCGCGGCCCCTGCCGCACGCTGCTGCGCTGCCACAGGGGCGAGTGGATGCACGCGCCTGACCCCGAATACGGATCGGACTTCCACCGCTACAAAAAACGAAAGAGCGTCGAATACAGCGACGGCTTGGCCGAGACTATCGCGCTGAAGGCGCTGAACCGGCTGGTGCGCAGCGGACGCGCCGACAACCTCGAGGCCGTGACCGAGTTCACGCAGCGCGGCGGCGTCGCCGTGAAGGTGTCGCTGCTGGACCGTCAGCAGCAGCAGACGTATGACGTGACGACACCTGTGGGAGTGCCGCGTGCCGGTTAACAAGACCATCGATCAACACTTCTCGGTATACCGTGCCTACCTCCTCGGCCTTCGCCCAGACGCCAACGTAGATCAGACCGATAGCGATTGGTGGATACGCGGGCGCACCGTCGCCGGCGTCGCCAGCGGCTTGTCGAGCGACATCGAGAAGGTGGGACAGGACGCCTTCCCGCAGAACGCGCGGCGCGAGGCGATGCTGCGCCACCTGTTCGCGTGGTTCAACGAAAGCACCTTCAAGCCTGCCACGGTGTCGAGCGGCCCATTGGAGTTCACCGGCGGCACGCCGAACGCCGGGCCATTCAGCGCCGGCCTACAGGCCACGTACGACATCAACGGCAACGTGTACGTCACCACCGAGGAGTTCAGCCTCGACCCGTCTGGCAACGGCGCGGTGAACGTGCAGTCGATTGTCGCCGGCCAGGCGCAGAACCTTCAGACCGGCGCCACGCTCGTCGTCGGCTCGCCGCCATCAGGGCTGCCGTCCAGCGGGCTTGTCGGCACCGGCGGGCTGTCTGACGGCACCAACGAGGAAACCGAGGAGCAGGCGGCGGTGCGCATCTTGGCGCGCATGCGCTCGAGCGCGCGCGGCGGCACCGAGGTGGACTACAAGGTGTGGGCGCTGAGCGTGACCGGCGTGACCGGCGCGTCGGTGCTGCGTTTCGTGCTCGGGCTCGGTACCGTCGGCGTGATCATCACCAGCGGCACGACCGACGTTGACGCCGCGCTCGACGCCGACCCGCCGCAGGCCATCGACTTCACGCCGAGCGTGGACCTGATCGCTGACGTGCAGACCTACATCCGCAGCGTGGACCCGACCACCGACTGCGCGTTCGTCTATGCGCCTGTCGAGGTGACGATCCCGGTGGCGGTGGCGTGCAAGTTCAAGACGGGCGACAAGGACACCGTGCTGAGCGGGCAGACGCTCACGCAGGGGCAGCTCGTCGAACGCGAGGTCAAGCGCGCGATATACAAGGCCGGCCCCGGCGGCACCCGCATCGGCCTGACCGGCTACATGCTCAAGAAGGACATTGAGGACATGATCGACGCGAAGCTGTCGGCGCAGGGTGAAATCCTCGGCTCGACGCTTCAGATCGTGGTTGATCGCGTCGTGACGAACCTCGACGGCGGCAACGCCAACTATGAGCTCGACGCCAACGAGTTGCCGCTGCCGGGCACCATCACCATCACGAACGGATAACCGATGGCGCTCTTTCTCACACAGGCGACGCTGTACCGGGTGCTTCAACGAGAGCTGCCCGAGGACGTGTACCCGGACAGCGGACGGCCCGAAGAGTTTTGGAGCACGGCGAGCGTAGCAGCCAAGGCCGAGGTGCTGGCGCAGCTCTATGCCGACCTTGAGACGGTGTACGACAACTACTGGCCGCAGACAGCGAACGAGGAAGGCATCGCGCTGCACGAGATCGCGTACTACGGCGTGCTGTCCACCGACCTCACGCTCGAGCAGCGCCGCGATCGCATCCTCGCCAAGATGCGCGCGCTGCCGTCGCTGTCGATCCCAGACCTGACAGACCTTGTCGAGTCGGAGCTGCCGCCGGGCACGCTGGTGCGACTCGTGCCCTACAACGCCGACCTCGAGGGCAGCATGGAGGGCGGCACGTGGTACCTCGGCGTCAGCGAGCTCGGCGTGGACACCTACCTCGGCGCCTACGGATCGCACGCCTTCCCGCCGGGGACCGACGTTTGCGAGATGGACGGCAGCGAGATTGGCCTGACGCCAACCGAATGGCTCGAGTACCGCGCCAACGCCTACACCTATGAGGTGCAGATTTGGGACTACACGCCGACGGCCGACGAGCTCGCCGCCATCGAGTTGGCGCTGACGCCGGCCGAGCCCGCGCGTAGCACGCACGTGGTGGTGCTGAAGGAAACGGTGCTCGCGCGGCTCGACGACATTCCTGGCGCAACCAACCTGCACCTCGAGGCCGAGAACTTCGACGGCACGACGTGGACCGACTCGAGCGGTGCCGGCAACCACGCCACCAAGAGCGGCACGCCGCTGCAAGAAGATTCGACGGTGTTCAACGGCCGCAAGACCGTCAACGGCAACGGCGGCGCCTTCCACGCGCCCGGCGACGACTTCGACGCGACCACCGAGCGGACGTACGAGATTGTCATCGACGATTGGGGCACGGGCACGGGCGAGTACATCATTGCCCGCCACGAAGGCAGCGCGCAGCAGGTGGCAAACTGGCTCTATAAGAGCACCGCCGTGCAGCTTGAGGCGGCGGTCTACCCCAACCCCGCGCTCGTCCCGTCGTGGATGGGAAGCAACAGCTACAGCTCGCCGAACGTGCAGGGGCAGCCGGCAATCTTCCACATCGTGGTGGACGGCCCCAACCGCGTCATGAAGCTGTATCAAAACGGCGTGCAGACCACGCAGAACAACAACCCGCTGAGCGGCACGCTGGCGACGCCGACGGGCCTGGCGCTCGGTATCTTCTCGCGGTGGAATCAGAGCAGCTTCCCCGTCGAACGCTTCACGGGAAAGATCATGGAAGTGCTGCGCCACGATGGCGTGCTGTTTGACCAAGCAACGATCGATGCACGGTGCGCAGAGTTCCTGCGCCTAAAGGATTTGTGACATGAGCGCATCAGAGAGCCCGCCGCTGTACGAGTTCTACTTCCGCTACAAGTGGGCGCCCGCCGACTTCGCGGGCTTCCAAGACGCGCTTGTCGGCCTCGTGCGCGACTCGTTCGGCGCCGTGTTCGGCCCGGCGCTCATCGACGGCGGCGCGGTGGCCCCGAGCGGCAGTACGCGCGCGGTGACGGTGCAGCCCTACATCGCGATCAACGACGACGGCTATCTCAACGTGCAGAACGACATCTCGCTGGTGAGCATCACAGCGAACAGCTCGGGCAACCCGCGTAAAGACCTCATCGTCGCGCGCCCCAAGCTGACAAACGGCACGCTGATAAGCCGGCCCACGTCGCCATTCGACTCGGTACCGCTGACCATCCTGCAAGAAACCGAGCTCGTCGCCATCGCTGGCACGCCGGCGGGCAGCCCGGCCTACCCGTCGAAGGTGGCCGGCGACGTGATCATTGCAGGCCTCGCCGTGGCCAACGGCGCCACGTCGTTCAGCTCGGGCAACATCGACACCAGCGTCACTGAGCTCATCAGCACCAACGCCAATTTCGCCAATTGGGTGATCGCGAAGGACGCCAACAGCACCGCCGACCTCGCCGCCGGCGCAAGCGCGACGCGCTCGACGCTGAAGCTGACCGGCAACAACAGCCAGAAGGCCTTGGAGTTGGTGAAGGCCAGCGGCACCGACGTGGCGATGAGCGCCAACGGCAACATCGACATGAGCGGCGCCGCCTACCCGGCGATGTCCACGGGCAACAACGACAAGATCAACCCGTGGCTAATCCCCAAAGCCTTCACCTTTTTCACGACCAACGGCTCGGGTGGGTTTTCGGTCAGCCCCGACGGCTGCAACTTCTCGTCAGTCGCGTATCACGAGGGCTCGGAAACCTATCTGCGCTTCACGTTCGCGACGGCGATGGCTGACGCCAACTACCGCGTGTGGCCTGTCATTGAGAACAAGCCCGGCATCCTGGCATCGACCGGCTACACCGGCGGCGCGGCGGCCGACATCGTCATTGCCAACAAATCGACCACGGGATTCGATCTGCAAGTGTACGAAGTGACCGGGACCGAGCTCCAAGACATGGACCAAGCCGGATGGACCGGCGCCCGCTTCGGCATTCTCGTGTTCGGCAAGCAGTAACACTCAGTCACACTGAGTCTTGACGCGTAAGACACTCTCGGCTAGCCTTTCTGGACCGGCGCCGTGCCGGCGAAAGGAACAAACATGCCGCAAGAGTTCACCGACGACGAGACAGACGTAGAGCAATGGGAGCGCGAGGCCAGGGCGCTCGACGACGATAGGCGCATTTTTGAGCCGTGGTGTGGCGACTGCATGCGCGCGCTGTCGGCCGACGAGCAAATCCCCGGCGAGCACATCGTGCACTTCGGTGTCGAGCCTGGTGTCTGCGACTGCAAAGAGCCGTGCCACATTTTCGTGGGCAAGAGCACCGCCGCGCCGGTGGCTTGGGATGCCGCTGGCGTCCTGCTCGAGCTGGTGCAGCGCGCCGCCATCATCATCAAGCGCCAGGGCGACGAGCTCGACCAGTACGCCGCGCGCGAGGTGCGTGACGAGGAGCTGATGGGCCAGCTGCGCAGCAAGATCGACGACATGAAAGGCCAGATCGAGCTGCTGCAAAAAGACCTCAAAGCGGAGATCGCATGGGGGCAAAAACATGCCCGGTGACGATACGATCAAGCCCAAGGTCGTGAAGTGCCGCAGCTGTGGCGCCGCCATCATTTGGGCGATCACTGCGCGCGGCGTGCGCATGCCGCTCGACGCCATGCCCGACCCCGCGAAGGGCAACCAGATCATCGAGCTGGACGCGCCAGAGGGCATCGACGGCCCGCAGACGTGGCGCTGCCGCGCTGCCTCAATGCTGCTCGACGCCGGCCAAGACCGCTACATGCCACACCATGCCACGTGTCCGGACGGTCGAAGGTGGCGCCGATGAGGGACAGACGCGACGGCCTGATCAAGACGGCGGTGTATCAGCTGGCCAACGCCATTTTAGACGTGAACCAAGCCACCGAGCGCGAGGTCGAGGAGCTGAACCGCGCCGTGCGTGATTGGCAGATGAAGATCGCCAAGCGGTGGGAGCGCGACGAGAAGCGACGCAAAGCGATGCCTGACGACGGAGGGCCATTTTTTTGATTCTTCCGGTTGAAATCAAGCTCACGCCGCGACAGCTGGCCGAGGCCTTCTGCGAGATGAACGACGAGCAGCAGGCGCAGGTGTTCATTGAAGCAGCCGCCATCGCCCAGCAGTGGAAAGGCGATTTTGGCTCTGGGTGGCAGTGGTGGTTAGTCGGACGCCACCTGCTCACCTGTGGATGTTCAAACGACGATGCGCGCGAGCTGGTGCAGGAGATCGCTCGCGGGGCGACACCATGACGGAGAAACTATATGGCCTGGACCTATTTAGCGGCATCGGAGGAATCAGCATCGCTTTGGCGCCCTGGGTCACTCCGATCGCCTATTGTGAGATCGACCCCTTCGCTCAAGCTGTCCTTCTGTCGCGGATGCGAGACGGTGGGCTTTCACCGGCCCCCATTTGGGACGACGTGCGAACCCTATCGGCGGCCGTGTTGCCCGGACATGGCGTGGATATCATTTACGGCGGCTTCCCCTGCCAAGACCTCTCGCTTGCAGGCGCTCGCGCAGGCCTGGACGGAAAGCGAAGCGGGCTTTTCTTCGAGATCGTCCGACTTGTCGATGAGCTACAACCAGCGTTCATCTTCTTGGAGAACGTCCCTGGGATTCGACAGCACGCCCACGGAGTTTTCGCGGAGCTGGCCAAGCGCGGGTTTGATGCGCGGTGGTGCCATCTTTCGGCTGCTGATGTTGGAGCGCCCCACCGCCGAGAACGATGGTGGTGCCTTGCTTCCCACCCCGACCGCATCGACCTACGGAAGCTCGCAGAACGGCATCAACAGCACGCGGCCGAGTGCGGGGACGCCGAGCCTAGAGACGATGGCCCGCAAGAATCTGTGGCCGACTCCGATGGCCAGGAACGGAGATCCGAAACGGGGGATGCCGACGGCGGCAGCAGCCGAGAGACGCTTTGCGAAGGGGAAGCGGAACTTGGAGGACGCAGTAGCCATCGGATCGAAGTGGCCGACACCGCTGGCAGCGGACAACCGTCCGGGCGGCTCGATTTCTCGGAGCGGCGATCCGAAACTGTCGTTGGCCGTGTTGCTTTGGGCAACGCCGACAGTGAAGGGCAACCACAACAAGAAGGGCTTATCTCCGAACAGCGGCGATGGCCTTTCGACGCAGGTTGGTGGAGCGCTGAACCCGACATGGGTCGAGTGGCTAATGGGGTACCCAATCGAGTGGACCGTTTGCGCGGATTGGGCAACGCCGTTGTTCCGAAAACCGCGCGTGAAGCGTTCAAAGCCCTTGCGGGGCTCAACCAACAACCAGGAGGACCAACCGAATGAGTGAAAGAACCACCATAACCAAGACCGTCAGCCTGCCGCCCGAGGTGGCGGCCCAGCTGAAAGACGCCGCCGAGGAGGATGGCCTACCCGAGAGCCTGATCGTGCGGTGGGCGCTTGAGCGCTTTTTCGCCGCAGCCAAACGCAAGAAAACACACGCGAGGAGATCGAAGTCATGAGCAAGCGAATGGAGCTGATAGCGCCCAAGAAGTACGAGCAGAACGGCGAGCAAAAGGTCTACTGGATGAAGCTGGGCTCGGCCTTCCAAAACCAAGACGGCGAGACGTGGACATTGGTGCTGGACACGATCCCGCTCGGCCCCGGCTGGGATGGCCGTATCCAGATGCGCCCACCGCGCGACAACAACGAGGCGCGTGGCAGCAGCGCCAGCCACGACCGGCAGCGCAGCAACACCAACCGCAACAGCAACCAAGACCGAGGTGGCTTTTGATCCCGCTCGTCCGACCTAGCTTTCCCAACCCCGAGGACTTCATCCCCATGTGGCAGCGCTCGACCCAAGAGAGCGGCCAATACAGCAACTTCGGCCCGCTGTGGTGGCTTGCGACCGAGCGCCTAAGCGAGCTGTCGGGCAGGCACGCCTACCCGGTGGCAAGCGGTACCGAGGCCGTGACGCTGGCGGCGCTGGCGACACAGGCCGAGCTCGACATCGGCGACTACGGCACCGCCGTCGAAGCTTTCACTTTCGAGGCCGGGCGCATCGCCTGCGAGCGTACCGATGGCGTGCACGGCATCGCCGATCTCGGCGTGCGTGAGGTGCGCAGCAAGGGCGATTGCAAGCGCGACAGCCAGGGCGTGATCATTCGCGTGATGCCGTTCGGCTCGCACCGTAGCTTTGTCGGCCGCGAGTACGACGACCAGCATATCGTCGTGGACGCCGCCGGCGGCTTCGGCCCCGGCGCCTTCAACGCCAACGTGCGACCAAATCAGGCCATCGCGGTGAGCTTCCATGCCACCAAGAACTTCCCGATCGGCGAGGGCGGCGCCGTGCTCTTGCCGACGGCATGGAAGAAAGGGGCCGAGGCCGTCGTGCGCGCGATGAACTTCGGCTTTGACCAGCATGCGCGCGTACGCAAGGGGCGCTACGCCACCAACGCCAAGATCGACGAGCTGCGCTGCGCCATGCTCATCGCCCAGCTTGGCCGAGCCGACTACTTCAAGCAGCGATCGACGCGCATCAGGCGCCACACGCTGCGCCTAATCGATCAGGTCGAGCAGCTGCGCGCGCCGTATCAACTCGGCGCCTGGCAGTCGCTCGTCGTCGTGCAATGCGACCAGATCGAGAAGGCCATGGTGCTGCTGAAGGAAGCAAACATCGCTTGCCGCGAGGTGTTCCCCGGCGGGCGTATCGACTTGCTCGACAAGGACGAGCGCAACCTGCTCGCGCTGCCGAGCGATTGCACCGACGACGAGCTCGACCAGGTGGCCAGCGTGCTGCGCGAGGTGTACCGATGACCACAAAACTGCATCTCTGCTGTGGCGCCCGCAACGAGCCGGGCTGGATCAACATGGACCGCGACCCGCCGGCAGATATACGGCACGACGTGCGCGTGGGCCTGCCTTACGAGGATGAGAGCTTCACGCACATCTACAGCGAGCACGCCATCGAACACTTCACGAAGGCAGAAGGCTTGCAGCTGCTCCGCGAATGCCGGCGCGTGCTGAAGCCTGGCGGCGTGCTGCGACTGAGCACGCCCGATCTGCGTTACCTCGTCGCGCTGTACACCAGCGCCTCGCGCTCGCTCGACCCGCATCAATGGGGATCGGGCGAGATGAACGCCGCCGCCAACCATGGGCGCGAGTCGGTGTTCGCGGCCGGGCGCGCGACGCTGCGCGCGTACAAAGACGTGGGCTTTGTGGCCGAGTCGCCGGCGCAGCTCATCAACGACGGCATGCGCAATTGGGGCCACCTCTACCTGTACGATGAAATGGAGCTGGAGATCGCCTTGAAGGCGTCCGGCTTCAAGCGCGTGCGGCGTGAGCAGTACCAAAAGACCGCCGTTCCAGAAATGATCACCGAGGGGCGGCCGGACTGCAACGAGCTGATCATGGAGGCGTCGCGATGAGCTACCACGTGGTTTTGACCGGCGCGAGCGGCGGGATTGGCGCGAAGCTGATCGGCGAGCTGCTTGGCCGTTTCGACGACATGCACATCACCGGCATCTACAACCAACGCCGGCCCGTCGACCCTGGCCTGTTTCGTTTCTCGTTCGTGCAATGCGACCTGTCCGATCCAGAGCAGGTGGCGTATCTGCCGCAGAACATCGACCACCTCACGCCCTACGCGGTGATCAACCTCGCCGGGCAGACCTACAACGCGATGAGCTGGAAGGCAGACCCGAACGACACGGCCAACCTGTTCGAGTCGAATGCGTTGGCGGCGATGAACGTCTGCCGAGCCTTCATTCCCGGCATGCGCGAGCTGGCGCGCGGACGCATCATCAACGTGACGAGCGTGGTGGCGCACACCGGCGTCGCCGGCGCATCGGCCTACGCCGCCACCAAGGGCGCCATCGAGGCCTACACGCGCTCGATTGCGCTTGAGCTGGCGCCGAAGGGCATCACGGCCAACAGCATCGCGCTCGGCTACATGGAGGCCGGCATGGTCGAGCACGTGCCCGAAAAGGACATGCTTGCCATCGTCGAGCGCACACCACTCAAACGAGTGGGTAAGGTCGCCGAGCTGGCCGAGCTGATCACCTATCTGCTGTCCCCCGGCAGCCAATTCATGACCGGGCAAACGCTGCACCTAAACGGCGGGATACATCTGACATGAGCATCAAGGATGAAACCAGAGTGAGAAAATTCTGGTCCAACATTGATCGCAGCTGGGAGGATGAATGTTGGCCATGGAAGGCCAAGACAACAATTGCTGGCTACGGAAGGCTGCGTGTTAACGGCGTCAGGATTCGGGCTCACCGCTATGCCTATGAGCTGACAAATGGACCAATACCAGACGGGATAATAATTCGTCACACCTGCGATAACCCGATCTGTTGCAACCCTGATCATTTGGTCGCCGGGACGCATGTGGACAACGTCATGGATCGCGTCAAAAGAAAACGAACGTGCCACGGTGCCCGCTGGTATGCGGCCAGAAAACATCTAAACATCAAGAAGAGGAAACACCTTGGATAACTACCACCTTTGCCTTCCCAACATGCCGCAGATGAAAAACTTTCCGCTGAAGCGGTGCGGCGAAAACGTGTGCATTTTTCAGGGCGCCCACATCGTCGGCCCCGAGTACATCGAGATCGCCAGCAACGTGATCATCGACACCGGCGCCATCCTCATCGCCTCGGCCGATTGCCCGATCAAGATCGGCAACTACGTGCACATCGGCGCGCACAGCTCTGTCGGCGGCGGCCCCATCGTGCTCGAGGACTTCAGCGGCATCAGCCACGGCGTGCGGCTCGTCGGCGGTAACGAGGACTATGGCGGCGAAGTTCCGACCAACCCGACCATCCCGCGCGAGCTGCGCCGCGTAGCACGCAACGGTATCGTGCTCGGCCGGCACGTTGTCATCGGCGCCAACAGCGTCGTGCTGCCAATCGAGCTGCCCGAGGGTGTGGCCATCGGCGCGCTGTCGTTCGTGGCGACACGCGTTGGCATGGCAGAGGTACCGATCGAGCCGTGGTCGATCTGGGCAGGCTGTCCGATTCGCAAGCTCGGCGAGCGCCGCCCAATCGCCGCGACCGTCGAAGCGGTCAGAGGATTCAAGTCATGACGGTGCATTTCATCTCGACGGTTTTCTGCAACGAGCGCGTGTTCAAGGCTGGCATGGAGGCGCTGCACCGCACGGTGGACTTCGCCAAGCTCGGCTGCACGCACACGCTGCTGTGGCAGCACTACCCGCTCAACGGCGAGGCCACCAAGCGCGCCGTGCTCGACTACGTGCAGCCAGGCTTGCCCGACGACACCATAGCCGTCGCCACCGGCGAAGGGCTCAAGGCCTACTTCGACAACGGCTACAACATGGGGCTGCACGACGGGCTGCAGTTTCTCGTCGATCGTCTCAACCCCGCCGACGACGACGTGGTGATTGGATTCGATCCGGACGAGAACCCGCTGCGCGCTGGGTGGGCGAAGGTGATGGCCGAGATCATGGCTGCCGATCCAAAGTGCGGGTGGCTGTCGCTCATGTCGCCGCCGGCGCTCGACTACATGCAGCGGCACGGGCACGACACGCGAAAGATCGTGTGCGCGCCCAACGGCGTTTTCAACCAGGAAGCATACGAGGTGTGGATACCGGGCTACTCGCTCATCAACACGGTGTGCGCGTGGCGCGGCAACGCGCTCAAGGCCATGGGCAAGTTCAACGAGCCGCACGCGTTCTATGGCGGCTTCGAAGGCGCCATGATGCCGCCGACGATGGCGGCTGGCTTCTGGATAGGATGGCTCAAGGATTACGGCGTCGCGCCGCTGCATGATCTGCACGATGCCGAATACTCGCTCTACAAGCCGCATCACGTCGGCTTCAAACAGCCGATGTTTCCCGGCAGTTTTGCCGATTGGCTGACCTCGCGCGGCGTCAAGTAGTTTTGCCACACGTGCGGCATTCCTGTAGGGTGACACCAACCAGGGAGGCCACATGTTGCAGCTGCTCGTCGCGTTCATCGCCCAAACCGATCCCGCATCTTTGCCGGCAGAGCTGAGCGCCGGCGATGCGCTCACGCAAGCGCTGCAAGTCGTGGGTGGACTCAAGGGCGCCGGCGCCGTCGCGATCGCGATGGCCGTCACGCAAATCCTGATGCTGGTGATGCGCACCAAGCTCGCAGAGTTCACCGGCTTGTGGCGGTGGTTTGTGTACAGCGGTGTTTCACTGGTCAGCGTCGTGCTGAGCGTCAAGCTGTCCGGGTCCACCTGGGTGGGTGCGTTGCTTGCTGGTCCGACGATGACGGCCCTGGGCAACTGGTTGCATCAAGTGCCTGTCCAAGTCGCGAAGGCGAAAGAGGAGAAATCCGATGGCTGAAACCAAGCTGACCTTGTCGCAGAAGCAGTCCTTTCGCATCCGCAACCTGCATCGGTTGAGTGAAATCGGCGACGCGCAGAAGGGCATGGACGAGCTCGAGCGCGAGGTCAAAACGGCGCTCTCCTCCGTGTTCAAAGAGCACGGCTTGCGCATGGGCGACTTCACCGTGACGCTGAACCTCGGCAAGATGCCAAGCCTGTCGAACGGACCCATGCCGAGCGGGTACCTGTCCTGCTCGCTGTTCGTGGAGTAATCCCATGTGGTTGCAAAAATTCGCACTGGTTGCATTTCTCGCAACTGGTTGCGCCCCTGCGCTGAAATACAACGACGCCGGCCCGTTCCCGTTCGAGGCGAACGATGTCACCGCCCTGCTCGTCGGCTGTGGCCAGCGCGCGGCCGTCGGCTCGCTCTACTGCCGCTTCCAAGCCGGCACCCAACCCACGGGCGAGCTCGTCGTCGTCGTGCCGCCGGTGAGCTGCGCGGCCGACAGCTGCGCCACCGTGACCGTGTTCGGGCCTGACGCCACCACCGTCGTCGATAGGAGCATCCCCAAGGGGCAGACGTATGTCGTCATACCCTGGTCGCAGATCGTCGGTCCTGGCCCATTTGCGGAGCGGCAGAGGGGTTTCTACCCCGTGCTCGTCAAGTGGACGTGGACCGACCCGCAGACGGGTGTCGAGCTCGCCGCCGCCGCCGAGGGCGAGGTGCGCCTGCGCGTGCACAAGCGCGACTACGCGCCGCTCACCTTCGACCCGGCGACGCAGACGTGGACGTGGACCGTCGGCGGCGTGACGTTCGGAGCGACCGAAAAAGGGCGCGCGGCGGTGCGCCGGTGAGCGCCGAATACCTGACCTACAGCGAGATTCATGCGGTGTTAGGTGTCGCGCACCTGTTCCATGACGTGAACTTTTGGCCGTGTCCGTTTGGCGCGGCAGAGATGGGGCGGCCATGACGTGGATAGAGGCCGTGGTCGAGGCCTTCCGCCTGTTCGTGCTGACGGCGTCGTACGCCATCGAGCAGGCCAAGAAACAGCAGCAGCGCGTGTCTGACGCCAACGCCAAGCGCGCCCTGTTCGAGGCTGCCGTCATGCGCGCCATGACCGAGCTGCGCACCCGCGCCGGTGACGAAAAGCGACAAGTTGACGCCACCGACGACGAAATCGAAAAAAAGTAGAGCTGTGGATAATCTGTGATCAGGCGCTCGGATCGTCGCGTCTGACCTGCATTTCCGTGGCGTTTTGGTTGTACACACCCGCCACAATTGGGGCAGCGCGTCACATCCGACGCTTGACCTGTTCCATGAAATCGCTAGGTTTCCGCGCGCTTCGTTCGCCTGGCAGCGTCCCAGAAGCACAACCTGTGTAGGCATCGGCGGTTATCAACAGCCAGGCGACCAGCCGCCGATGCCTGCGCCTGTTTGGGGGCTCAATGGCCTGGTCTAAGCTTGAGGACACCTATTACGACGACGCCAAGTTTCGGCGTCTTGCTTCCATTCTAAAGCTCGGCGATCGCATCGGTGACGAGCGCGGGATGGTGCTTGCGCAGGGTCACGTTTCACGACTTTGGTCGTGGGCTGGACGCCACGCGCCCGATGGTTTCCTGCCGCTGGCCAGCGTCTCGGACGCGGACATAGAGCGGGTCTGTGGCTGGTCGAACGCGGGTGGGCGGCTGGTGGCCGGCATGATCGCTGCGGGTTTTCTCGACGAACACGCGGACGAGACGCAGCCTGGCCGCGTAATTCATCGCTTCTGGGAGCGAGCAGAAAGTCATAAGGCCGCGATTAAAAAGAGAAAACAGCGAGAGTCAAAGGAACCTGTCCCGGGACAGTCCCGGCCGCCTGACGATCCTCGTCCCGGCCATGTCCCGGTTAGAGGAGAGGAGAGGAGAGGAGAGGAGCAGAGAGGAGAGGAGATCAATGCAAAGCCGACGCTTGTACCCTCTGGGCCGCAAGAAGGGGACGACCCCAACAGCCTAGCATCCTACCAAGTGCAGCAGATCCCGATCGAGGACGCAAAGCACGTGCACGATGCATGGACCGATGAGCTGGATCGGCACCGACACATCCAGATGCCACCGATCCCATCGCCGAAGGACATACACAACTTCCGCCACCTCGTGCTGCGATCGGGAGGAAACCGAGACATCGCCGCCAAGATCGCGCGCGCCTGGGTGCACTGCGAAGACCCCAAGGGCTACTTCAAAAAGCAGGGGTGGGCGCCGTGGCTGCTGCTGGAGGAACGCAACTTCAGCGAGGCCCGCGCAAAGGCGGCGGTGCTCATGAAAAAGGGAGCCGGCGTCAGTGCGATTTAATTTGTGGACAACTTAATCGATGCTGGTAGTATCAGAGAAACGCCCTGGTCGTGCGGGGCTCAACAAAGGGGAACGCGATGTCAAACCAACGATTCACCAAGTACGAACTTTTTCAGAGCAACGAGGGCTGGTATGCCCAAACCCATTGCGATTGTGGGACCACGCGCTCGAGCGGCGAGCACTTCCACGAGGTGGGCGACGCGGTCACAGCCTGCTCGGACAACATGACCGAGCACCTGGCCGACCACGGCCCCAAATGCGGCATCGAGAAGCAGCAGCCGCAGAACCAAGTCGCAAGCCTCCTCGCTGAAGCATCCGCCAACACGGTGGTGCGCTCATGAGCTTCGACGGCATGCGAGAATCCACGGAGCAAGAGCAGGCCATTTTCTGGCGAATCGCCGAGCTGTCGTTCGAGCTCGCCACCAAGAAGCCGACCCGAAAGGCGCTGTACGAGCTCGACGAGCTGCTTGGCGTTGCCATGCGCCTGACGCCCACGTTTTTCGCCGACCCGCTCGACCTCGACGCGCAGCGCGCCATGATGGAATGGCAGCTGTACCGAGACGACACGCGCGCAACGCTTGCGCGCCTCTACCCGCCGCAGAGCGGCAACTAGGAGCAATCGAACATGCCAGCCCCCACCAAACGCGGGCGCCCCTTCGGCGCACTGAGCGACCCTGACCGCAAGCACCCAAACCCGCCCACCAAGACGGCCAGCGCGCGCGTGACGCCGCATGTCTATGCGCAGATCGCTGCCGAGGCAGAAGCCGCCGGCATGACCGTCAACGCCTTCCTCGGCCAGCACCTCGCCCGCCGGTGGGCATGCAAGTGCGACGAGTGTGTGGTCGCGCGCCGCAAGCTGCGCCGGCTCAGGCGCGATCGCAGCGCGAGCTACGTCGTGAGCTCGTCCGATGCGTGAACGCCCGATAGAGGCCGAGCAGAGTGTGCTCGGCGGCATCCTGCTGGATAACGGCGTGTTTCCCATCGTGGCCGAGCAGCTGCGCATCGACGACTTCACCGACGTGCGCCACCGCGCGATCTGGGAATGCATGATGCATTTGGCCAAGAGCCTCGAGCCGATGGACGAGGTGACGGTCGTTTCATGGCTCAAGCAGCGCGGCAAGGTGGAAGCCGCCGGCGGGCCGATGTACCTCGCCGAGCTCGTCGAAACGATCCCGACGGCCGCCAACATCACGACCTACGTCAAGCTGGTACGCCAGCACGGCGCCATCCGCCAGCTGTACAGGGCGAGCCGCGATGCGCTGAAGGCGATGGAAGGCGGCGCCGACGCCGACGACGTGTTCGAGGCGCTGGAACGCGCGAAGGCCGAGATACGCGCGCGTGAGCCGAACGAGCTCGGCGACATGACCGACGACCTCGACGAGCTGCTGCGCGAGATGGAGCACCGCCACGAACAAGGCGCGGTGGTGTCGAGCGAGAGCTACATCAGCACGGGATACGACAGCATCGACCGGAAGCTCATCGGCTTCGGCCAGGGGCAGCTGATCATCGTGTCGGCCAAGAGCGGCGTCGGCAAGACCGCCATCGTGCTGAACACGGCATCACGCCAGGTGGTGGCCGGCCGCCGGGTAGCATTCTTCTCGGGTGAGATGGCGCGCAAGGCCATCGCCAGGCGCGTGCTAGCCTCGGCCGCGAAGGTCAACCACCACGTGCTGCGCAAGGGCATGTTCGCCGACGACGATTGGCCACGCGCCCTGCGCGCGCGCGGGCAGATCCAGCGCGCCAGGTTTCTCATCAACGACGAGATCACGACCATCGCCGAGGTGTGCAACGTGGCCCACCGGACGCACATCGTGGCGCCGCTTGAGGCCGTGTACGTGGACTACTTGCAGCACCTCGTGCCGCGCATGGGTGCCCGCGAAAATCGCGAGGTGACGGTGGCGCAGGCAGCCGCCGACCTAAAGAACCTGGCCCGCAAGCTCGGCGTGCCGGTGGTTTGCCTATCGCAGCTCAACGCCGACGGCGGGCTGCGTGAGTCGCAGGCGATCTACCACGTGGCCGACGTGGTGCTCGAGGTCGAGCGCCCCGGCGCCGACAACCCGGACGCCGACAAGCACGAGGCATCGCTGCGCATCCGAAAGCAGCGCGACGGCGAGATCGGCGAGATACCGCTCTACTGGCAAGGGCAATACGTGCGCTTTGACGAGATCGACCAGCCGCCGCCCCCACCACAGCCGGCGTCGTGGCTGGAAAAAACTTCGCCAGAGGACTAGACACGGAAGCGACAACCAACTACCAACAACGACCCGAAAGGAACCACATGTCGAGAAAAGATTTGCGCGAGTACCTAAACAAGATGCCACCGGCGCTGCGCCAAAAGATGGCCAGCGTCATGACCAACGAGGCGGCCGAGAAAAACGCCGCGCTTGTGGCCGAGCAGTTCGAGCTCGCGTGTGACGCGATTCTCAATCAGAGCGTGGTGGCGTTCGCCACCGCCGAGCCCGATGAGGTCGAGCAGGTGGTGCGCTTTGCCACCTTCCCCATCGTCGTGATCAAGGCGTGTGAGCAAATCATTACACACCTGCTGCCTTCCGGCGGCCCGCGCGAGTCGGTGCACAAGATGCTCACGCAGATGGTGGAAAAGCAGCTGCCGGACTTCGACAAGACGATCCGCGAGCTGCTGCCCAAGGGGGTAATCGCCCGCGCTAACGTGCGCGCCGGCAAGCCGCCGGAAGCCACCGAGGCATGGTGTCCATACCCGACGGGGACGCCGGGCGCGTGCTCGCTGCTGTCGCCGCACCACCACGCGGCACAGCCCGACGGCTCGGCCATCGTGGTGCCGGGCGACCCGCCGCCGCGCAACGTCAACGCGCTTGGCATCGTGGGGGCCGAAGGGCTTAGCGGCGCGGTGGTGGACAATGGGTGACATCACGCTACCGCGCACGTTCGGCAAGGACGACAAGCGCCCTGTCGAGGCCAACAAGTTCATCAACGGCTACCCGGCGCACGCCTACCACGCCGATCGCGAGGCCATCAGCCAGGGATGCCTGCAAACCATCCTGCGCACGCCGTCGCACTTTCTCAACGAATGGGCGCAGCCTTATCGCGACACGTTCGCCACCGACTCGAACGTCATACGGCTCGGCCGGCTCACCGGCGAGATGCTGTTCGAGCCCGAGGTGTACAAGCGCTATTTTGTCGAGCAGAGCTTCGGCGACCAGCGGCGCAAAGAGAACAAGGCGGCCAAGCAGGAATGGCTCGCCACGCTGCCGCGCGACTACGTGCTGTGCGACGACGAGGGCAAGCTGTCGCTGCGCCCAGATGCGCCGTGCATCACCGAGTACGAGCAGGCCACGGCCAATGCGATGGCGGTGGCGATACGCGCGCATCCCGAGCTGTCGCCGCTGTGGCCCGAGCTGCTGTTCGAGCAGACGGTGTACCACGTGGACCCCGAGACGGGGCTGCTGTGCCGATCGCGCCTCGACATCGTGCACGTGCCGAGCAAGACGATCTGGGACTTGAAAACCACCGAGAACGCAGCCGAGGAGGAGTTCGGCCGCGCCGCTGGCAGCATGGCCTACCACTTCCAAGGGTCGAGCTATAAGGCGGCTGCCTTCGCTGTCGAGCCCGGCGAGTGGCGCTACAAGCTGGCCGTGGTCGAGCGCGGCTCGCCGTACGAGGCGGTCATTTACGACCTCGGCGAGCAAGAGCTGGCCGTCGGCGATCTCGACCGGCGCCGCGCGCTCAAGACCTTGCGAGGCTGCATCGACACCGGCGTGTGGCCCGGTTACCCATCAGGGCGCACGCTCAAATTCCCGCCGTGGATTTTGAACAAGACGCAGCAGGTGGAAGGTGGTTTCTGATGGCCGAGCAACCGCTGGAAACCGAGGCCTGCACCGAGTGCGGCGAAGCAACGATCACAGCGCTGACCGAGCCCGACGGCAAGCCCGTGCGTTTCAATGCGCGCGCGCTCAAGGGGTGGCGCCTGGTGCGCGTCACGCCGAGCCACGCCGTGGGCATGCCAACCGACGTGCACGAGCCTCACAGCTTGACGTGCAAGGCCGTAAACCGCACATAGCAACGCCCGCCGTGGGCGAAAGGAACGAACGACCATGAGAGAGCAACTACCAACCGCAGGCATACGATACGACTTACCGCCGTGGCTTAAGAGCGACACGACGCCGAAGGTGTGGGGCGCGCTCGTCGCCATCATGCGCGACATCGACGCCATCGGTAAGAACCGCCGCAACCAGGATCAGAAGTACAGCTTTCGCGGCATCGACGACGTGTTCAACATGCTTCACGAGTTGCTGGCCAAGCACGGCGTGACGACGCGCCCGCGCGTGCTGCAACGCATCCAAGGCGACCGGCAGACCAAGAGCGGCAGCAACCAGATCCACGTGGCCCTCGAGGTCGAGTTTTGGATCACCGACGAGGACGGCGCCAGCGCCATCGTCGGCCCGGTATGGGGTGAAGCGCTCGACACCAGCGACAAGGCCACGAACAAGGCGATCAGCTTCGCGATGAAGTACGCGATGCTGCAAACGTTCACGGTGCCGACTGAGGACATGGCCGAGGGCGATCGCACGACGCCGGAAGCCGGCACGCCGCAAGAGAAGCCGGCCGAGGCTGGCCCCATCGGCGAGGAGATGGCGGCGCGCGTCTACAGCGCGTTCGTCGCGCTCGGCGTTACCAAGGAACAGCTGCACAAGAAGCTCAACACGCAGGCCGTCGCCGGGCTCGACAAGCAACTCGTGCCCGAGCTGCTGGCCTGGCGAAACGAAATCGAGAAGGACAAGCGCGCCATCGGGCGCATTTTCGGAGGACCATGATCGACGAGAAGAAAGCAGCCGACATCGTGGCGCAGCTGCGCGCGGGTGTCTCGCAACGCCAGGTGGCGAAGCGGTACCGCATCAGCCAGCAGATGGTGAGCAAGGTGTGGCGCAAGGCCAATGGCTTCAAGACGGGCAGACGCGGTGGCGATCGGGTGAGCGAACGCTACCGCCGCAGAGTGCAACGCCAACAACAGGGAAAGGTGAGCAATGGTCAGGGAACGTAGGAAGCCGGCAAACAAAGAGGTGACGCTGCGAGTGAGCGACACCGAGAAGGTCGAGATGGCCGAGCGTGCGGCCGAGCTGCGCAAAGATAAGGCGATGATCGCCGAGCAGTTCGCGCGCACCAAGGCCGACTTCAAGGGCCGCATCGAGGCCAAGGAATCGGAGATCAGCGAGCTGCTGACCGCCATCAGCGAAGGCAAGATCACCAAGAAGCTCGAGGTGGTCGAGGTGTTCGATCTCGACGCCGGCCAGGTCGAGGTCGAGCACAACGGCGAGGTCATCGAGGTGCGCAACATGACCGCCGAGGAGCGCGAGCAGGGCGCCCGCTACAAGCAGCCCGAGCTCCCGCTGTCCACGCCGCCGGCGCCGTCGGCCGCGCCATCGCAGCTCGGCGAGCCCGAGCCGTGGATCGTGACGCTGCCCGACCCGAAGGAAGCCACCGGCCCCGTGCACGTGCCCGGCGAGCCCGACCGGCCGACCAAGGTCAAGTACCTCGAGATCACCTGGCGCCAGGAAGCCGGCGAGGCTGCGACGTACGAGGCCGTTGACGAGGACGTGTTCGGCACCGTGCAGAAGCAATGGCGCCGCACGGGCACGCTCGGCGTGTCCGACAAGCAACCCGAGCCGCCGGCGGAAGAACAAGCGCCACCGGCCGAGGAGACGCCGCAATGACGCCGGAACAAGAAGCCGAGCAGATCGTCAAAGCCGTTGCCGCAGTGCAGGGCAACGACCCCACCGACGCCGAGATGGTCACCATTTTGACCACGGCCATCACCCCCATCGTGCGCGGCTTGCACGCGCTCGAGCGCATCGCCACCGTGCTGGAAGCCACCTGCACCATCACCGGGCACGACAAGGCCCAATTTTGGAGACACCAGAAATGAAACAACAAGCCGATAAAGAGTTCGTGGCCATGCGCCGCATCATCGAAACCCTGCAATCGTTCGACGGCGTCGGGCGCCAGCGCATCATGAGTTACGTGCAGAGCCGCATCCCGAGCATGGGCGAGCCGCAGCTGATGACCGGCGTGCCGTTCGAGGTGAAGGTCAGCGACCAAGTCGGACAGCCCGCCCTTCCACTGAAATAAACTGTAGACAGGTTAATTGTTTCTGGTATCCTCCGATAAGTCATTAGGCGGGTCGTGCCGCCGAGGGAGGAACGCGATGCAACTAGAACAACAACCATGGGACTACCTCACACCAGAAGAACAGGCCGAGGCGCGCAAGCTGGCGCGTGAGTTCTCGAGCGCCAACCCGCGCACGCTGCCGACGTATTCGCAGATGAAGCGTTACAGCGAGGCAGCCAAGAACATGAAGCACAACACCCTGATCGCCTTCGGCCGCGTCGTGCTGTCCGAGTGCAAGATCATCCAACGCTATCGCGGCATCGGCCGCTAGGAGGAACGCAATGTCGAGAGAATGGAGCCCCCAACAGACCGCAATTTTCGATTGGTTTGCCACCGGCCACGGCAACCTGCTGGTGCGCGCCCGCGCCGGTACCGGCAAGACCACCACGATCATCGAGGCGACGGCCCGCGCCCCTGAGCAGCTGCAACTGGTGGCGGCGTTCAACAAGCGCATCGCCCAAGAGCTTGAGCGCAAGATACGCGAGGTAGGTGGACGCGCCGAGGCCAAGACGCTGCACGGCATCGGCTTCGGCATCGTCACCCGCTATTGGGAGCGTGCGCAGGTGGACAACCGCCGTGGCTTCGACCTCGCCAAGCGCGCCGCCGGCGACCAATCGCCCGACGAGATTATCACCCGCGTGGCCAAGCTCGCCGGCATCGCCAAGGGCTGCCTCGCGCCGCTCATGCGCCACTACCAACCCGAGGACTTTGATGGCGACGTGCGCGAGCAGATGCTCGACGACCTCGAGGGCCTGGCCATCCGCTTCGGCCTCGAGCCCGACATGGAATGGCAAAACGACGGCTGGACCACGCGCAAGCTGTGCGCCACCGTGCTGCAAGCCATGGAGCTCGCGCGTCACCGCGACGGCGAGCGCGTCGTTATCGACTACGACGACATGATCTATCTGCCTGTGGCCAACGGCTGGGCACGCCCGCGCTACGATCTCGTCTGCATCGACGAGGCGCAGGACATGAACGCCACGCAGCTCGCGCTCGCCATGAGCGTCGTGATGCCCGAGGGGCGCGTGGCCGTCGTCGGCGATGACCGTCAGGCCATCTATGGCTTCCGAGGTGCCGACAGCGGCGCGCTCGACCGCCTCAAGGCCGAGCTGAAGGCCAAAGAGCTCGGGCTGACCGTGACCTATCGGTGCGGTACCAACATCGTCGCGCGCGCCAAGCGCCTCGTGCCAGACTTCGAAGCCGGACCAGCCAACCCGCCGGGCGAGATCATGACCATCGACGGAAAGGACTTGCTCGAGCTGGCGCAGCCTGGTGACTTCCTGCTGAGCCGCAAGAACGCCCCCTTGGCCACATGGTGCCTCAAGTTCTTGCGCGCCGGCCGGGCGGCACGCATCGAGGGCAAGGACGTTGCCGCCGGGCTGAAGGCCATCGTGCGCCGCTGGAAGCCGCGCAGCGTGCAAGCCCTGCTCGACAACATCGGCAACTGGCGCGACCGCGAGGTGGAGAAGCTGACGCCCAAGGCCGGGCGCCCAGAGGCCGACGAGCGCATTGCGCAGATACGCGACCAAGCCGAGATTCTGCTGGCGCTGTGCGACGGCATGGCCAGCCCCGGCGAGCTCATGACGCGCCTCGAGACGCTGTTCGGCGACAGCGAGGACGACCCCCGGCCAGCCATCGTGTGCTCAAGCATCCACCGCAGCAAGGGGCTTGAGGCCGAGCGGGTGTTCATCCTGCAAAACACGCTCTATCCGCAGGCGGCGATCTTCGTGAAGCGCGACAAGATGAGCTCGGCCGAGGCGACGGCCCGCGCCCGCGAGATCGTGGAAGAACAAAACCTCGAGTACGTGGCCATCACCCGCGCCAAGAACAAGCTCGTTTGGGTGGACGCCTAGCCATGCCGTGCACACCCATCAAGCTTGGCGATGCCAACGCCATCGTCTGCACGCGTGGACGGAGCAAGGGCAAGCGGTGCAGCCACGGCGGCTGCTTTCGCGTGCACACCGTCCTGTGCGACTTCAAGCTCGCCAACGGCAAGACGTGCGACGCCCCGCTGTGCAAGGCGCACGCTCACCACACCGGCGATGACACGGACTACTGCCTGCCGCACGCCGAGGTGATGGCAGAATTGCGCTAGAGGCATTTGACCGACAACCTACCACCACGTATGGTCACGCCCCGGAGGATGACCATAGTGGCAAAATCGCGCTGCAACATGCTGGCTTTCCCTGCAAATCTGCTCGACGACCCGTGTTTTTATAGGTGTTTGGGGCCTCTTGCCGCACTTCGGCAAAAGCGCCCCGGCCTACAGATACAGGTGATCGAAAACATCAATTGGGCCTCGCTCGGGATGAATGACGTGGTGATGTTGCAGCGCCCACACTCGCCCAACCAGCTGAAGATCGCCGAGATGGCGGTGCGCCACGGGCTGCCGCTGTGGGTGGATCATGACGACGATGTGTTCAATATCCCACGCGGAAACCCGGCGTACGAAAGCTACATGAACCCCGGCGTGCACGCGACGGTGGCCAACATCCTGCGCCTCGCCGATATCGTGACGACGAGCACGGTACCACTCAAACGAGTGGTAGAGCGCTTCAACCCCAACACCCACGTCGTGCCCAACGCGCTCATGAGCAACATGGTGGGTGCCATCCGCCAAAGCGACGCCCCGCGCAGTAACCTCGTGTACTGGCGCGGCAGCTCGACGCACCAGCGCGATCTCGACTTCTACACGCCGCAGATGGTTGAGGTGGCAAAGCGCAACCCGACGGTGCCGTGGCTGTTCCACGGCCTGAGCGCGGCAAACTACCAGCTGCTCGACATGATCCCGACGGCCAAGAAGGCAGCGCGGGTGGACCCCATTGAGTACTTCAGCTTCATCAGCAACCTGCGCCCGCGCGTGTTCGTCGTGCCGCTCGACGACAACACGTTCAACCACAGCAAGAGCAACATCGCCTGGATCGAGGCGACCTTCGCCGGCGCCGTGTGCGTGGCGCCGTCCTGGGAGGAATGGCAGCGCCCCGGCGTGCTGAACTACACGCCCGAGAACTTCGCCGAGGTGCTGCACAAGGCCATCAACCTCGAGCCGCCGCAGCATGAGGCGCTGTGGGCGCAGGCGGCCGAGTATGTGTCAGAACGCCTCGACATCGACGCCGTGAACGGCAAGCGCTCGGCGATCATCGACGAGCTCGAGCTGAAGCGTGGCGACCTCGCCTGGCGCAGCTCGCGCCGCGACGCCTTGATACGCCGCATGCAGGCCAAACCCGAGCCGGCGCCGGCGAGCGCCTGATGTACGTTCGACCGAATTGGAAGGCCACGGTGGACCAAGCGCTGCCCTACAGCGCTCGCGTGCTACAGCAGGCCTACCGCAGCATTCCCGGCCAGCGTGAGCTGTACGTCGAAGTGCCGCTCGAGCCGCCGAGCGTGAACCACATCTATCGGCAGCTGCGAAACAAGAAAACGGGAAAGCCGATCTTCAAGCTCGAGGACAGCGTGCTCGCCTTTCGCGAGATGGTGCGCATTGCGTTTTGGGGAAAGCAGTTCCCCATGCGTGGCCTGGGCGCCTGCATCGTCGGCATCGAGTCGCCGCGCTGGGTGACGAAAGAGTACAAGGTCAGCGTGAAGGACGCCGACAACCCGGTCAAATGCGTATTCGACGGCATCAAGTATGCGCTCGGGTACGAGGATGAGCTCTTTTGGGAGTTCTTCCCCTTCAAGCTGATGAGCAAGCGCGGCGCAACGCACATTTGGCTGTACGAGCTCGGCGATGTAGTGAATGCAGTAGGAGGCTTGAAGCCATGAAACCAGGCGACAAAGTGGTGGTGCGAAGGTCACAGCAACAGGTCGAGGTGCACGAGGTGGACGGCGCGCACGTCACGGTGCGCTGGCTCGGCGTCAGCGGCAACACCGAGAGCCGCACCTACCCCGAGAACGAGCTCGAGCTGTACGTCCCCGAGCCGGTGGCGGTGCTGCCAGGCAAGGACACCCCGCCGCTTGAGGTGAAGCTCGACGAGCCGGCCAAGCCCAAAAAGAGCAAGAAATGACCGTCAAAGCGGAACGACTGATCGCCACCTGCAACGTCGATCGCGTGGTGCAGGGCGAGGCGCTGACGCTCGTCGTCGAAGTGTTCGACGAGGTGAGCGGCCAGGCCTTCGACCTCGCCGACCTCGACACCGCCGAGGCCTTGTTCGAAGGCACACCCGACCCGGACGGCACGCCCATCACGGTGTCGGCCAACGGCGCCACGAACGACGACCCCGGCCGCCTCGAGGTCGAGCTGTCAGAGGCCAACACGGCCGCGCTGAAGGTGGGCGACGGCAAGAGTTGGCAACTCGTGATCACGCTCAACGACGGCACGATCCGCATCGTGCAGCTGCTCGAGCAACTAGACGTGGTGGCGAGCCTGTTCTAAGTACGGGCCTTGCGGCGCCCCCGTCGGTGCTGCCTCGAGTTGCGGCGGTGTCGCGTTCCTACCTGCGCTTGCGTGGGTTTGCTTGAGGTGGCGCACGGCCCGACGGGGGCGCCCTTCAACCAACGAGGAGCCCACGCATGGCAGAGAAAACAATCGGCGACGACGAAAAGACCCCACCACTAGGCACACCAGCGGCGCCGACCGAGAAGCTGCTGCGCTATTTCAAATACGACCACCTGCCCGTGCACCTGCAAACGCAGAGCAAGCCCTTTGGCGACCTCGCCGGCCACATCGTGGACACGCTGAAGCCGAGCGCCGAGCGCACGGTGGCGCTGCGCAAGCTGCTCGAGGCCAAGGACTGCGCCGTGCGCGCCGCGCTCCCCGACGAGCCGGCCTGAAAGTAGGCATAACGGGTACCGGGACGAATCGCCTCGTTTGCGAGTATCGCCGGTTAGAAGCCCGCGAGCGGCAACAGGAGCCCAATCAGGAAAGGGTGCCGCGCAATAGCTAGGCCGAGGCCTGATAACCTCGCGTTGGGGTGCTCCTAGCGACGTGGTGGTATCCCGAGCATAAAGCCAGGCGCCTGGCAGCGACGGAGCCACCACGGGCACCCACCAACTGAGCAAGTTTACAGTAGGCAGGTTACTGTAAACCTACCCCCAGGTTACGCCGAACCCGACCACCCCCCTGCACCTAACCCGCCTCAAACGACGAGCCAAAACAGGAAGTAGGTACATGTACCTCGGCCGCCAACCCCGGCGCGTGGGAGGTATATGGGGGAACTTGGGCAAAAGTAGTCCACAACTAAGGCCAAAGAATGCGCGCACTTAGCCGCGAAGTGGACGACGACGTGGGAACAAATGGGGGAATCGTCCACGCGGCTGCGATTTGCGTCAGGCCTGATAGTCTGACAGAGTTGTCAGCATGGACCAATTCACACCACCGCTCGCGACGCTGCATGATTGCCTCATCCCGCCCGAGAAGGACGACACCGAGCGCGCCCGCGTCACGGTGGACCTTGGAAGCGCAGACACCAAGACGAAGCTCGAGCGCATTTGCCTGCGCCACGGCACCACGGTGTCGCGCTTCTTTCGCACGTGCGCCGAGAAGCTTTGCGAGGAGCTGGGAGACGCGTGACCCCCGCCGGCGCGCTCGACGAGCAGCCAGAACGCTCTGCACGGGGCAAATGCAGGGGCAAGGTCGTCTACCTCACCCACGCCGACGTGCACCGCATGGCGCGCTGGCTACGCCGCCAGGGCGTGCGAGGCCTCGTCCCCTACCGATGCCGCACCTGCAAGGCCTGGCACATCGGCGGCGGCTCGGACCATCACAAGCGGCGGCGGTAATGCATGGCGTCAAAAGCATGGGAACAGCGCGAAAAGGAAAGCGCACCGGCTTACGAGGCCTTCCTGGCCTACCGCGATGCCGAGCCCGGACAGCGCACGGTGCGCGCCGTTGCACAGAAGTTGGACAAGAGTGTGACGCTGATAGGCCGATGGAGCTCGCAGCATGATTGGCTCGATCGCGCCCGCAGCTGGGACAACGAGGTAGCCAGGGGCGCCGACGCGCGCGAGAAAGAAAAGCAAATCAAGCGAGTGGTTTCGGCCCGAGCTCGACATAAGAAGCTCGGTAAGCTCGCCTTCACCGCGCTGCTAGAACGCTTCAACGACCCCGAATGGTGCAAAGGCATAGCGCCGGCGCAGGCTTACGCCATCGGCCGCCTCGCCATGCTGGCCACCGCCGCCGGCCTCGAGGACGCCACCGCCGTCGGCAAGGTGCTGAGCAGTGGGGACGCTGAAGATCCGTTCAAGGGGGCACAGCCGGATTCGCAGCCCACACAGGTGGGCAGTGCATCGGCGCCGGCGGCACCAGCCGAGCCGACCATCACGCTGCTGCGCAAGCTTGAAATCGAGGTGATCGGCGCCGGCGGGCAACTCGTGCCTGCCAGCGAGATCGCCGCCAACAAGGGACGCTTCTATGACAAGCCCGAGCCTCGCTAACTACCCGCGCCTGCTGGCGATGAACCACACCCACCGCTTCGGCGACTTTATGGGCACGCTGCCACAGGAGCTCATCGCCAGCATGAAGCACATGCGGCTCGAGGGTGTGAGCCCCGACGAGGTGCTGCGAAACCCCGTCATACCGCGAGCTGTGCAGAACGTGGTCATGCGCATGCCGTGGGGATGGGGAGGCGATCGCGCCTTCCGCTGGCTGTACATCCGCCCGCAGCACGTCGTGCAGGGACAGCCAGATCGCCGCAGTGGGTCATTTTGGCACGTTGACGTTGACGCGGTGTATCGCAGCGTCGCCCCGGATTGGGACGACTTCCGCGCCATGGCAGTGAGCTTCGGCGACATCGCCGAGACGGAGTTCATCAAGACGCCCTTCAACATCACGGTGGACGGCCCGCCCAAGAGTGCCGACTACGTGCACCTGCTGCCGCAGCTCGAGGGCAAGACGTTCGAGACGCACGCGCCCGAGCCGGGGCAGGTGGCGCACTACACCGTGCGCGACTTCCACCGAGCCGGCCCCGTGCGCAACACCGGCTGGCGCCTGATCATCCTCGCTTTCGAGACGAACGCCGCGCCGCAAGAGCGGTGGCCGTGATCTCACAGACCGGCGTCGCCCGCGCGCGCCTCACCGACTATCAGCTCGACGCGTTCGACAACCCGTTCGAGCACTTCTGCTTTTTCGCCGGCGTCGGTACCGGAAAGACGTTCACCGGCTCGCATTGGGCCATCTCGCGCATGTTCGAGCGCCCCGACCTGACGGGCCTCATCGGCGCCAACACATACGACCAGCTGAGCCAAGCCACGTTGCGCGAGCTGTTCTATTGGCTCGACAAGTACGGCATCGAGTACGTGATCGACCGCCAGCCGCCGCGCGATTGGGGCCAGATACGGCGCGTGTTCAAGACGTACCACAACGTGCTGAGCCTTCGAATCGTGCCCGGCATCATAACCACGGTGTTCACACGCGTGATGAGCAAGGCCAACCCGCTGCGCGGTACCGAGTTCAGCTGGTACTGGATGGACGAGACGCGCGACACGCCTAAGAACACTTTCGATGTTGTGCTGTCCCGCTTGCGTGAGAGCAACGACTACCGGCGCGGCTTCACCACCACCACGCCCAACGGCGAGGATTGGAGCTATGAGACGTTCGTCGCCAAGGGCGATCACAAGCATGGCTGCATGCACGTCGCCACCGAGGAGTCGGTGCGCTGTGGGCTCAACGACCAGGGCTGGCTCGACAACATGCTCGCCAACTATGACGAGCTCACAGCACAGCAAGAGCTGTTCGCCGAGCACGTCGATGTCCTCGGCGGCCGGGCCTACTACGCCTTCGGCAAGCACAACCGCCGCGCGTGCCCATGGGGGCAGACCGACATCGACCCGACGCGCAACGTCATTGTCGGAATGGACTTCAACTATGACCCGGCGCCGATGCTGTGGGTGGTGGGGCAGCTCGGCCCCGAGGGCACCGAGCACGAGGACAGCATACACTGGTTTCTCGAGATCGAAGGGCGCCAGGTCAGCACGCGCCAGCAAACGCGTGTGCTCATCGAGACGGTGGGCACGGACTGCTTCTACCAGATGTACGGCGACGCATCGGGCGCGCGCGGCAGCACGTCGAACGCAGGCGAGCACGACTTCGCCCAGATAGCCGACGAGATGGACATCGCCGGCGTGGGGCGCACCATCGACTTCGACGAGGCCAACCCGCGCGTGATTGACCGCGTGCAGAACATGAACCGCCTGGCCAAGGCCGTCAGCGGCAAGGTGTCGATGACCTATAGCAAGGACCGATGCCCGCGCCTCGACGCCGACATGCGCAAGGTGGGGTGGCGCAAGACGATCGTCGGGCGCGGTAAGCTCGACGACAAGGGCGACCACACGCTCACCCACGCCGGTGACGCTGCGGGCTACGCGGCGTGGAAGGTGCTACCGTTCGTGCGGCGCGGCGACATGCCGACGGGCATCCCATCGTCGGGCGCGCGCGGCGAGATCGCACACCTGGGAGGGCAGCAACGATGACGCGCATGGAGTACAGCGACATGCTGATGACGTACGTCTATGGGCTGATCGAGAAGGAAGGGAACGCCGAGCGCACGCTGGCGCAGACCGCCGCCGCCATGCGCCAGCTGTACACACAGGCGCAGCTCGACGCATTCGTGCGCGAGTTCCACCCGCAGACGTGCCCGAGCTGCCGGCGTCGCAAGTGTCGGCACATCCTCGCCCTGGCCATCGATGCGTGTTTTGCGTGGATAGAGAAAGCCCAGCTACATCGCGTGGCTGGCAACGACCACGTGCATTGACGCTTGACCGACTACCTACAACCGATATAGTCGGGCATGCCGTCGCGCATTGGGGCATCTTTGACCGGGTGCAATCAAATTACCCAGCGAGAATCTGGGCGCGACGTGCAACCAACCGCGCTGTCGTGGCGCACGAAAGGGACGAATGAGCGACGAGACGCAAGCAAAGCTACACCTAGGCCACACCATGATTCGTTTCGAGATCGACGGCATGCGGCACAGCATGGTCAACTATCTCAACGAGTATTTCATGCAGCAGGCGGTGGACATCAAAGCCGCCGTCGACAAGCTGCTCGATGGCATCGAGCTGACCAAGATCGTGGACAGCGAGATCGCAGCGGCCAAGCGCGACTTTGAATATCAGGTGCGCGGCGTCGTGCGCGCCGAGCTGCAAAAGGCAACGCAGCAGGTGGGCCAAGAGTTGGCTGCCAAGCTGGCGGCGCAGGCCGTCGATGAGCTTAAGGCGTTCGCCAAGAAGGCGACGAAGCGATGAGGCTGCCGATCAACTATCTGCCGCTCAACGAGAAAGAGCGCCCGATGTTGGTGCGCGTGTTCCACGGGCAGAGCCAGACCGTTGGCACGCTCGACGGCTTCACGCTCGGCGCCGATGGGGCATGGATCAACCTGTCCGAGGCCATCACCTACAGCGAAATAGGCACACGCGTGCTCGAGCCGCGCGTGTTCCCGCTGCGCAGCATTCACCTCGACGGCGTGCGCGTCATGCTTGAGACGCACAGGGCTGCGCCATGAAATGCAACAAGTGCGGCGAGCAAATGGAGGCCATCACCGACGAGGTGGATATTGGCGTGGGCGTGCAAACCCACGTGCGAGGCTACGATTGCAAGTGTGGCAACGCGCTGGGCGTTTGCGATGGGTGTGGGGCGCTTAGCTGCGACCCGTGCCGTGATTGGTGTGAGTTGATGAACCGGGAGCCGCACGTATGATCACCACCGAGATGTACCGCATGATGCGCGCGCGGCAGTTCGGCGGCGAGCAACCCAAGCAATCACGCCATGCCATAGGCACCGCCCAAGTGCGCCGCATCCACGAGCTGCTGGAACAGGGGTGGAAGTGCAAAGAGATCGCCGAGCTGCTGGGCGTGAGCGAGTCGCACGTGTACTACCGGCGCAGCAAGATGAAGGGCCTGCGATGAAGTGGCCACCGAGCGACAGAGCGTTGTCTCTTGCGGCCGATGCGTGGTGTGGACCAAAGGCATATCATGCTCTGAAAAACGGCTTGCTCCCAACGCGCGATAGGCAGATTGTCGAGCGCATCGCCGTTGCCATGGAGGAATACCTGGCCGGCGAGCTGACCACCTGTCCGCTCTGCCCTTGTGTGCGATGTGACCAGCTTCGCCGCAAACACGAGGCCGGGCAGTGAAGTATCGACGCAAACGGGCGGCGCGGTGTGCGAGGTGTGGACTTGTGCCGAATGTTCAGAATATCACCCTGGTGCCGTCGTTCATTGAGTTTGGCTACTGCACGCGCGTGAGCGAGAAAACCAGCTTTCAGTGTCGCTACTGCAAGGCGCACACGACGCTCGCTTTTGACCGCAAGGCGACCTCGGACGACTTCAAGTTCACGGCTGGTGTTGATATTCATGGGCGTGTGCATATAGCCGCGTTCCCCGGATGAAGCGCACCGCCATTCCCGTCGCCCTGCGCGCCGAGGTCATGGAGCGCTACAACAACCGATGCGCCGTGTGCGACATCGACGTGGTGCGCCTCGACATCGCGATGCGCGAGATGCCGAGCAGCTGGACACGCATGCACAGCGGCCCGATGCGCGAGAACGACGCCGCGCGCTATGCCTCGCACTTCGGCAAGCGCGATCGCTTCACCTCGCCCATGACCCACGGCGCGCTTCTCGGCAGGCACAAGGACCGAGCACACGCGCTGCTCGGCAGGCTGTGGGGCATCGCACTGACGCCGGGCTGCCACTTCCACGAGATCGATCACATCATTCCGGTGGCCGAGGGCGGGCGCAATGTGGCAAGCAACCTGCGCTTGCTCTGCCGCCGCTGCCACAAGGGCGTGAGCGTGGCGCTGGTCAACCGGCTGCGCAAGCGGCCAAAGAAGGGCGTAGGCCGTGGCTTCCGATAAGGGCGAGGTCGTCATGTGCATGTTTTCCGACTCGTCCGGCCGGCCATGCGACAAGCCGGCGACGACACACCAACAGGTGGAAGGCCAAATCCTACCCGGCATGGTGACGCGCATGGTCGCGCACCTCTGCAAGAAGCATCTCAAACTGTTAACTGGCCAGCGCAGCGTGTCCGTGGGATACGACCGCCGTGGCCGATGACCTCGTATGCATCGAATGCGGTCTTGGGCGCGTCATGCAGCACCCACGCTGCAAGCGCAACGCGTGGATAACACGCGAGGAGCGACGCTTGCGCACGCAGGTGGCATCGCTGTTCCTGATGGTGGACGAGACAGAGGATAGCAACCCTGGTCACTGGTGGGTGGTCTACATGGCCGGCCTGCCGGTGTTCGGCACGCCTATCGAAGAGAAGGGCGACGAGATGGTCAAGCGCCTCAAAGAGTACGTGCTCCGCGCGCTCGGCCTAAGCCCCTGAACGTGACACAAATGCGCATGTCGGCTACGGTCACAGCATGCGCTATGCCGACGCTTCCCCGATAGAACACGTCCCCGACGAGCTGGCCGACGAGCTGATGGCGCGGCACGTTGAAATCCAGACGTTGGCCGACATGATGGGAAGCGAGAAGCAACGCGGCACGCCGATCCCGGCGCTCTACAACATGTGGTTTCGCTTCGTGCAGAATCCCTCGACGGTCAGCGTTGAGACGATGAAGCGCATGATCGACACCGACGAGACGCTGGGCAGCGGCGTGGACTTCCTCACCAGCTGCCTCGTCGCGCGCATGGGCGCCTACCAGCACGACGACCCCGAGATCACCCGCTTTGTCACGCGCACGCTCGAGGACATGTGCAACGGCAGCACCGAGACATGGAAGGAAATCCTTAGCGCATGCTGGGGCGGCTTCAGCGTCAGCGAGAAGGTGTGGGCGAACAAGTCGGTGGGCTTCGTGCCCGAGAAGGTCGTCACGCTGCCGCCGAGCTCGATCCTGTTCGAGGTGGACCGGACAGGCGACGTGATGGACGACGGCATTTTGCAGTACCAGCGCAACTACGGGATGCTCGGCATGCCCGCCGGCCAGAACTTCTTTGCCGGCATCACCAACAGCAACGGCTTCATCCCATCGCGCCCTGACCCCATGGCGAAGTTCGGGGACATGCCCTACCCCATCCGCTCGGCCGCGACGCTGAACTACATGGCCATCCGCATTCCCAAGCTGAAGTGCATTCACTACCGCTGGAACAGCCAGGGCCTTTTCGGCAACCCCTACGGCCGATCGCTCTTGCGCCGCGCCTACAACTGGTGGGTGCAGAAATGGGCCTACGCGCAAATGATGGGCGTGGCGCTCGACCGCAAGGGCACGCCGCTGACCATCGTGTGGGCCGACCCCAACGCCACGATGCAGAAGGACAAGGCCACCAAGCCAGGACGCGGCAACACGCTGACGGCGCCCGAGGCTGCGCAGAAGGCGTTTCAGAACGTCCACAACGACAGCGTGATCATCCTCCCCGGCAAGAAGGACCAAATCTTCAGCGTCGAATCGCTCGAGCAGAGCGCCAACGCCGCCGACTTCGTAAGCGTGCTGCAATTCTGCAACGCAATGGAGATGCGCGCGTTGCTCATCCCGTCGCTGATCTTCACCAGCGGCGACGGCACCGGCAGCTACGCGCTCGGACAGGAGCACGCCAAGACGTTCGACAAGCTGCTCGACGGCTACCTCGAGGGCTTCAAGCGCGTGCTGCTCGATCAGCTGGTGCGCGAGATCATCGCGTACAATTTCCCTCGTGACTCGTGGGCCGAGCTCGGCGTCGGCAGCTTCGCCCGGCGCGAGCTCACCATGGATGAGCGCGAGAAAGAGATGAACATGTTTGCGCTGGCCATCGACAAGGGGATCGTCGATACCAACGACCTCGCCGACCTGAACAAGATGCGCGAGGCGGCAGGCTTCGAGCCGCGCACAACCCCGATCCCGAAACCCATGCCCATGCTGCCGTTCGGCATGGACGGAGACGACCCGAATGGCTTTCCCGCCGGCGAAGGACAAGACGAACCAGACGGAGACGAAGGACGAGGAGGCCCCGGCGATGGGGATGGCGACGAGGGCAAGCCCTTCGGAGCAGGGGGAGATAAGCGACCCGTACGACCCGGAAGCGGACGCCCTGGGGGAGTTGGAAGCGGTGCAGGAGCCGCCGGCGGCGCCGACCCCGCACAAGCTGAGTGACGCCGAGCTCAAACAAGACCCCGAGGAGCTGCTAAGCGAGGAGAACGACGATGGCACGGAGCAATCGGCAGGACGTGGAAGCGAACAAGATACCGGACGACGAGCGTCTGGATCTGGTGGTGCCTCGCAACGGCTCCCTACGGATCAGGATTCGGCTGACGGAGCTGGACGACGAGGGGGTGGAGACACCGATCGACCTGTCGGGTCAGACGATAAGCGTCGGAGTCAAGACTAGCTACCAGGCGGCCAACCTCGCGTTCTCCCCGGCCGTCGAAAACCGAGACGACACCGACGGGTATTTTGAGGTGCTGTACGATGCCACCGAGGCCAGGGGGCTCGGCATCGACGTTCTAGACTGCGTCCACGATTGCGTGCGCGGGCCAAGCGGTGGCGCCGAGCCCACGCGCGTCTACTCGGGCTTGCTCGAGCTGTCGAAAGGTGTGGTGTGATCGAGGTCGTCGGCGATGTCATCCAGATCACGGTGCGCCCAACGGTGCAGCGTCAGGTGGTGCGAACGAGCGTCACCAACGTCAGCGTGGGACGCGGCCGACAAGGCGAGAAGGGCGACAAGGGCGATCGCGGCGACGACGGAGCGCAGGGACCGCCCGGCCCGCAAGGCATTCAAGGCCCCGCTGGCGCGCAGGGACCGGCGGGCATTCAAGGCGAGCCTGGCCTAGTCGGTGCGACCGGCGCCACCGGGCCACAGGGACCGCAGGGCGACCCCGGCCCGCAAGGCATTCAAGGCGTCAAAGGGGACAAGGGCGACACCGGCGACACGGGACCACAAGGGCCTGCCGGCGCCGACGGTACCGCCAACCTGTCAGACACCAACCCGGCAGCGATCGGCACGACAGCGCCAGGCGTGTCCACGGCCGCAGCTCGCGGCGACCACGTGCACGCACACGGCAACCAGGCGGGCGGCGCCCTGCATGCGAACGCCGACGGCAGCACGGCTGGCTTCATGACGGCCGCTGGCTTCAGCAAGCTGGCAGGCATTGAGGCAGGCGCCAACCTCACGGTGTTGTCAGACGATGATCCCGAGCCGCTTGGTGTCGCCGACCCTGGCGACAGCACGGAGGCAGCTCGAGCAAACCACGTACACCCTGAGCCAAGCAGCATCGGGCTTATCCTCAACGCCAAGCAGTTCGGACTTGTCGCCGGCACGGGCGTGTCTGCTGCTGTGCGCATCGCCAACAGCGACGCGCTCGAGGCGGCCGTCGATGCATACGAGGGCGGCGGCTACTGCGAAATTTGGATACCGCCCGGCGTGTATGAGCTGAGCCGCACGTGGAGCATCCCCAACTACGTGCTGGTTCGTGGCGCCGGTGAGGACTTCTTTGCCGGCACAACGCTGAGCTTTGGCCGTGGGTATGATGGCATTCGCGTTGAATACCTCGGCGGCGCTCACGCGGGCGGCGCGCAGCGCAGTGTCATCAAGCACATTTACGTGCAGTGCCGACTCGGCGCGAGCAAGTGGTCGTCAGGCGGCTCGGCCGCAGACAACAACACCGAGGGTGTTGACGGCACGGTGCTGATTCCGAGCAACGGCGGTGGTGGCTATCAGGGATTCTGCTTCGTGTGCACCACGGCCGGCCTGATGGGCAGCACCGATCCTTTCATCGGTTTCAGCGGCGGCGAAGGCGACACCGTGACAGTGCCAGGTGGCGGCGGCGCCGTGTTCACCGCGCGCTATGTCGCCGGCGTGAAGTTCAAGAGCAACACGCGCCTCGAGCACGTACGAAGCGCCGGATGGAGCGGCGACTGCTTCTCCATGTTCGCCTCGACGGGCGACGGCGAGAACGCCAACGGCTGTCTGATGCTGAGCTGCACCGCCGGCGGCTGCGAGGGGTGGGGCTTCTATGGCCAGGGCGCCGACACCAACGCCGGCGTGCTGATCAACTGCGTGGCCATCGGTTGCGGTGGCAACTTCCACAGCCTCGCGGGCATCAACCCGATCAACGCCGAGCTCGGCGATGCCTACGGCGGCTTCTGCGACAATACGTTCGTCGGGTGCTCGTACTACGGCTGCACCAGCGAGGGTAACAATGGCTTTGCCTACCTCGTGCCGGCGAACATCGATCCGCCTGGCGGCGGCGTGAACGAGGCGCGCTTTTACGGATGCTACGCCGAGGGCGGGCAAATGACGGCGCTCAACCAGCGCAGCGCGTGGATATTCGGCACGTGCGGCGCGGGCGCCAACGTGTTCGGACGTGGCAACAAACTGGCGAACGACTATTGCAGCACGCTCTACTTCCTCAACGACACCGTGGGTGATGGCTCGGGAGCGAGCGCCTACCTGCGCGCGGGCAGGCCATTCTCGCAGGTGGCGCTTGAGATGGGGTTTAGCCAGGACGGCATGAACCCATCGCAGTGGGCTTACGGCGTCGTCAACGGCGGTGGGCGCGTTGGCTGGGTGAGCCTGTCAGCTGCCGGCGGCAGCCCGTTTGCGTGGTCTCTGTCGAACAACTCCGACGGTGGTGGCGGTGGCCTGTCGTGGCTGCCGTCGCGCACGTTCCTTGGGCCATTCAAGAGCGAGATCAAGCCGCAGCGATTGAGTGGCAATCTGACCGTCAACCTAGGCGGCACTGGCAACACCGACAGCGAAACATCGCACACGTGGAACCGAGAGAACGGCACCGAGTCTCTGCCATTCGCTACAGTAGCGGCGATGTTTGCCTACCTGCCTAAAGACCTCAACGGCTACACGCTGACGATCAACGCCGGAAACATGGCAGCAGCGGCGGCGTGGAACTTCGGCGGATTCCGCAACGGCACGCTGATCATCAACAGCCCGAAAATGAGCGCGTCGCTGATCCGCGACTGTGGCCTGCTGCAAATCAACGACGCGGTGATCACCGGCGCCGTCACCCTTCGCGACTGCCGCGCCGAGGTTACGGGCGACGCAAGCGGCAGCGGGCGCGTGCTTGTCGATGGCGGCAAGGCCACGGTCGAGCTCACGGTGGACAGCTGCACGGGCAGCGCGCTGCACGCCGAGGACATGACCTACCTCGGTTACAGCGTCGTCGGCGATGATTGCACCGCCACGCCTGTCGAGATCGTGAACGTCCACTTTAGCGAGGTCGTCGGCGCCGGCGTGAGCGGTGCCAACCCGTCGGCCCCCTTCGCCATCAGCATCGCCAGCGGCGGCCGTCACGTGCTCACCGGCGTGGACATGACAGCCGACGAGGAACTTGACCTAGACGGCTACACCGCCACCTGGTTTGATCTGAGCTCGCGCAACCTGCTCAACGGCGGCACGTGGGCATTCTGGGGCGATAATCGCTGGAACCTGCTGGGGCAGTTCCGCATCGTCAACAACAGCACGACGCCGTTTGACGATTGGCAGGTGTCTAGCGCGCAGATCGAAACCTACCTCAAGTTCTATGCGGCGCTCCGCGCGCTCCCGACGACAGACGTGGGCATGGGCGACTATAGCGCCGGCGCCTTCGCTGTCATCGAGCCCAACAGCGCAGGCGACCAGACGAGCGCCACGATCATCGGCACGCAGCAGACCATCGTGCGTAACGGCGTCGCCGACGGCCGATCGATCCGATTCTTCAGCGATGGCGAGAAGGCCGGTACCGGCTTCGGCACCTACGGCATGATCCGCAACCGCTCGGGCTACATCGTGCGCCTCTACCCGAACAGCGGCACGCAGATCATCCTCAACGGCGCGGCGCAGGGCGACAACAACTACATCGAGCTCGCCGACGGCACCAAGGTGTCGTGGCTGACGAACGAAAACGGCGATTGGGAGGTAGACCAATGAAGCGCGGTATCCTGCTCGGCTTGCTCGTCGCGTGCCTATTCGGCGCCGCGCGCGTGGCGAACCTTCCATCGTTCGACCCGTCAGGCGATGCCAACAAGCGGCTATGCGTCACCAGCGGCTCGCTTGGGTGGTGTGCCGGCGCCGGCGGTACCACGGGGCCAACCGGGCCGACGGGCGCGCAGGGGGCAGCGGGAGCGACCGGGGCCAAGGGTGCGACCGGGTCAGGCTTCACGCCAGCGGTGAGCGCATACACCGCCGACCACACGCTCGACCCAAGCGAGAGCGGCAACACGATCACGAACACAGGCGCAACCGGCCCGGTGATCATCACGCTGCCGACGCCGGCTGTGGGCCTGCGGTACCGCCTCGCGCGCACGGCCAACCAAGACCTGTACTTTTTCACCTACACCGGCCCGGACTACTACTTTGACGGCCACCTGTACGACGACAGCGGCGACCCGGACACGCTCTACATCATGGCCAGCGAGACGGGCGACGTGCTCGACATCGAGTGTGAGGCCACCAACACGTGGGTGATTACGTCACGCGTTGGGAGCTGGAAGGCCGAGGGCTTCGCGTCGCAGTTCTTTCATCCGCGCATGCCGCGCTTCCAGCAGTACCCAACGTGTCCGGACTGCGGGAAGGTGGTGGTGGCACAGGCTGGCGGCGCCGTGTTCAGCAGCAGCCCGAGCAACCTGACGCTCGGCGGCACGCTGTCGCTGAGCAACACGGAAACGCTCACAGCAACCGGCAACAACGTTGGCACGTCGGCATCGATCACGGCGATGGTCACGGCCGTCACCGGACCAACAGCGGCATCCGGCGCGCACCTGCCGAGCGCGGCACAGGGGCGCATTGCGCTCGTCGGCAGCATCGCCGGAACGGGCTTCTTGCTGTATCCAAACAGTGGCGACGCCATAAATGCGCTGGCCGTCGATGCCGCGATGCTCGTCGCGTCTGGCAAGAGCTACTTCTGTGCAGCCATCGACACGACCCGCTGGCTGTGCGCGGGCAATTGAATGGACCACGGGCTCGCCCTTATCGATGGCAAGTACCCGCTGACCAACCGCAAGCTCGGCTACCTGTCCGGGCTCGGCAAGGGGATCGGCTTCCTCGGCTTCAAGGCCGAGCTGAGCAATGCCACGGCCAGTAAGTACCCGGACGACACATGGGGAGCCGATGCCACAAGCCTGACCGACCTGGCGCAAAAGACACCTATGGCCGACTTCCTCGCCGACAGCGGTATCGGCTTCTACAGCTTCAACACGTTCAGCATCGCGGTGGGCACCGATAACCCTTGGAACAACGTCACGTGGACGCAGGCCGTCGGCGACGCCATCGAGGCCGAGTTCTATGACCTGTGCGTGCACCTGCGCGACACGTACGACAAAGAGATCACGCTGCAATCGTGGGAAGGCGATTGGCAGATGCTCAACGCCTTCGACCCCAAGAAGGGCATTCCGCTGACCCACGTGGCCACCTATCGCGATTGGCATCGGCGCCGCATTCGCGCCATGCGCCAGGCCATCGACGACACCGCCGGCAGCGATTGCACGCTCTACTACGGCATCGAGATGAACCGCGTGTTGGACGATTGGGGCAGGCGGGTGCACCGCGACGTGCTGCGCAACGTGGCCAAGGGCGTGCCGTTCGCGCGCGCGTACCTGTCGATTTACGAGGCCATCGAGGGGTGGCTTACCATCACCGACCAGGCGACGCTCGAGGCCGACATCGACACGAAGCTCAACCGCGTGATCGATCGCGTGCTCGCCGAGCTGCCCAGCATCCCCATCGTGTTCGGCGAGTACGGCTTCCCGGTGGACGCGCCCTACTTCCCAAGTGGCACCATCGACGCCGCCGCCCTGCACGCCAAGGTCATCGCCATCGGCACCGCGCGCGGCGTGGTGGCCGAGTACCCCTGGCAATGCACGGACAACGAGGAGCTGAGCCCCGGCGTGCCGCGTGGCTTTGGCTTCTGGGCACGCGATGGCAACAACGCCACCGTCGGAGCTATCAGCGACGTGGGCGCCTACTACCGCGACTTCGTGCTGTAACTTGTCGCCGCGCCCCTGCGTGGGGCACACTCGCGGCATGAGAAAACACCTACCGACTTTGATGGCCTCCCTGCTGTTGCTGATTTGCGGCTTGCACTTCGCCTCTGCCGATCAGTCGTATCTGTCGCCAGCCGAGACGCAAAACAGCGTGCGCACGTGCAGCTTCACCGCCGCGCCCAAGACCGTGAGCGTGACCGGCACGTCGGCCGCGACGAGCTCGGCGGTGGCGCGCGGCAACATCCGCGTGCTCTGCACCACGGTCAGCTACATGAACCAGGGCGTTTACGGATCGACCGGCGCGACGGCCACGACGAGCTACCACCGCCTGCCGGCCGACACCCCCGAGTACTTCTACAACCCCGGCAACAATCGCATCGGCTTCATCCGCGACACCACCAGCGGAACGTGCTTCGTTTCGGAGTGCCAATAACATGCGCCATTTGCTGCTCGCGCTCGCGCTATCAAGCGCGTGGTTTCACAACGGACGGCTGACCACGCCAGCAGCAAAGCTCGGCGTGCCGCCTGATACGACACCGCCAGAGACGACGCTGTCGAACTACCCCACCAACCCGACCACCGACCGCACGGCCACTTTCGAGTTCGCCAGCGACGACCCGGCGGCGACGTTCGAGTGCAATCTCGACAGCGCCGGTTACTCGAGCTGCACAAGCCCGAAGGTGTACAGCGGACCACTTGCCTATGGCTCGCACACGTTCCTCGTGCGCGCCATCGACGCCGCGCTCAATGCCGACAACTCGCCGGCGTCGCACACGTGGACCATCAACCTGCTGAACCAAAAGTCGATGAGCCACGACGGCAGCGACGACGTGGTCAGCATCGGCAAGCCGTCCGACATGAACCTGACGCCCGGTGTCAGCAACTTCACCATCGCCATGTGGATCAAGCGCGGCGAAGCGGCCGACTTTGAGCGCCACTTCGTGAGCAAGGCCACGATGGACGGCGGCGCCGGCGGGACCGTCGGCGTTGTCGGCGGCATGCGTGACGACGATGCAATCGAGGCGCTGGCCTACGGCGGCGAAAACACCTTCGGCGGAAACGCCAACGGCTTCACGCATGGCTGGCACTACTACGGCCTGACGCTCGCCGGCCCCACCGGCCTGCTCTACCTCGACGGCCACCAAGTCGGCAGCTCGTTTGCCGTCGGCAACACGGCATGGAACACCACGGCGAGCTGGCTGATAGGCGGCTCGCGTGGCAGCACCGACACATCGACCGAGGTGTGGTACCCGTGGAAGGGCAACACCGACGAGGTCACATTCTGGTCGCGCGCGCTGACGGCCGCTGAACACCTCGAGCTGTTCAACAACGGCGACCCCTATGCCCCGACGACGCACAGCCGGGCGGCGAACCTGATCCATTGGTACCGCATGGGTGACGGCGACACCTACCCCACCATCCTCGACCAGGTGGGCGGCGCCACCGGCACGTGTCAGAACATGGCCGGCGCGGCGAACATCGTCAGCGACGTGCCCGTGGGGCTCGACGTGCTGCCGTGCGTTGCAGCCAGCGGGTGCGAGCAGCTTGTCGCCGACGATTGGGACGGCAGCTCGAGCACGTGGACGGCGCGCGTGGGCAGCAACAATGGCACCAAGCGTGGAACGCCGACGCTCGACTACACGCCGAACTTCATGGGCCGAAAGTCGATGACCATCTCGGCGTCGGGCGCGTGCATGACCATGCCTGGCGATGCGCTCACAGCGAGCACGACGCGCACGTACGAGGTGATCATGGACGATTGGGGCAGCGCGACGAGCAAGTACCTGTTCGCGCGCACCGACGGATCGTTCGTCAACCTCGCGAATTGGTTCTACAAGTCGAGCGAGACGGCGTTCGAGAGCGCCATCTACACCAGCGGCGCCGGCGGCATTTGGCTTGGCGCGGCCGGGCAGACGTTCACCAACACGGCAAGCAAGCCGGTGGCGATCACGATCACCATGGACCTGAGCGCCCCGCGCCTGACCGTCTACCGCAACGGCACGCAGATTTATCAGGACACCAGCACGTCGGGCAGCTTCGGCACGGCCACCAACCTCGCCGTCGGCATCGGCTGCAGGTGGAATCAATCAGCGGTCAGCACCGAAGTTTTCGGGGGCAAGTATTTGGAGTTCTTGCGGCACGGAGTCGAGCTCCCAAGCGGGACAGTGTCCAGCCGCCTCACGCAATTCAACAGCTTGAAAGGGTACTAACCGATGCAGGAAGCAAACGCGCTAGCGGCCTGGATGCCACACACCATCACGGCCACGCTCTTGCTTGGCGCGATAGGTATGCTGTGGCGCACCTTCGCCAAACGACTCGACAAGATGGAGACGACGATCGAGCTGGTCAAAGAGCGCATGCCAGCCTACGCGACCACCGCGCAACTCGAGGAGGTCAAGCAGGGCGTGGGCAGGCTTGGGGATCGGATGGACGGACGCGTGACCAACGTCACAGAGCGCGTGGCCGTGCTAGAAGCGCTGCTCAAACACTTCGGCGTAAAGGACGGTGCGCGATGACGGACAGGAAGCAACGAGCGCTGGCGTGGCTTGCGCAGCAGCTCATCGGCGTGACCGAGCAGGGCAACGTGTCCATCGTCAACAAGATGCGCAAAGCGGCCGACGGCGTCGCGGCCGGCGAGCCATGGTGTGTGTGCTTTTTGCAACACTGCGCGCGCGAAGTTGACGAGCTGTTCGAGCTGCTGGGCCTCGACGAGCGCCACGTGCTGCAAGGCCTCGCCAAGACCGAGAGCACGCAGACGCTTTGGAACGACGCCCCCGAGCGCATGCGCCGCGCCGACCCGCAGGTGGGCGCCATCGTCGTGTGGCGCCTGCTGAGCGAGCCTTCGCGCGGGCATTGCGGTATCGTTACGGAAGTGAGCGACGACCGCATTGTGACCATCGAAGGCAACACGAGCGCGGTGGCTGGCACCAGCGAAGCCGAGCGCAACGGGCGAGGGGTGTGGGAGAAGCGCCGCGCCGGCGGCGACATCCCAGGCTTCATGCGCCTGGGGTATCTCCTGCCGTGGGGCTAAATCGCGCTGTCCTGATACGCCTCGCCGAAGTGCTGGGTGCGCAGGACGTGCGCCGCATCGAGGACAACGCCCGCGTCGCTGAAACGGTTGAGCAACAATGGAAGCGCCGCTTTGAGGAGCTGTTCGCCGAGCTGCTAGACGATCTGCTCGACACCATCGAGGAACACGGCGAGGTCAGATGGCACACCGACTTGCTCGAGCGCTTCGGCGGGCTCTTGCTCGAGCACGAGCTCTATACGACGACAGCGGCAGCCAACACCGTGACGCCGGCCGAGTATGTGCGCGCAGCCAAGGGCGACATCAAGAAGTGGCCCACCGACCTCGTGCGCATCAGGCAGCTGTGGGACCAGTGGCGCCGCACGGGCAAGCTGCCGGGCAGGACGGCGCAGCAGGCAGCCGCGATCAAGACGCTCTACATCCGCCGCGTGCAACAAGCCTGGCAGCGGCATGGGCGCGACTTCATAGCTGGTAGCCCGCGCGTCGCCGGCCACCAGGCTGCTTCAGTGAAGCCAGTGAACGAGGTGAGCGACCAGGGCAAGGCCATCATTTGGAACGGCGGCGCCTTCGACCGGGCGGGCGCTCGCCAGATGCTCGAGCATGCCTTCGCCGTGCCGAAGGCGCGGGCCAACACCATCGTCGAAACCGAGACGACGCGCTACTACAACACGACGCGCATCAACACCTACAACACCATCGACAGCGTGGTGGCCTATCTGTTCGTCGCAGTGCGGGACAGCGCGACGACCAAGTGGTGCCGCTCGCGCGCGGGGGTGGTGTTCTTCAAGGGCTCGACCGGCGACAAGGGGCTCGCGCACAACACGCCGCCTTGCCACTACAACTGCCGCAGCGAGCTCTTGCCGCTGTCGCGCCTCAATCCGGCGCACCGACGGTTACTGGAAAACGAGTCGCTGTGGTCCACGAATCGGCGTTTGGTGCCGTTGCTTCCCGAGTGGAACGAGCACAAGGCAGCCTAGGCCGAACTTGCGCCCATCGCGGCGTTATGTCACACACGATGTAAGCCCACCGCTGGATGACGCCTTGAAAAGCGGCCAGCATGCTAGTCCAGCTGTACGCGGGACATATCGAGGGCGGTCAAGCTCAAATCACCGGCGCCACGCCCGGCACGTTGGATCGTGCCGTCATGCTCGTATACGAAGGCGAGTTCAATTCGATGGACGGCCCGGTGGTCATCACCGGCGATCACCTGTCCGGCATCATGGAAAACCACAACGCCAAGTTCTCGGCGTTGAAGCTCGCAGCCGGTGACGCCGGCGTTTCGATGAAAGACCTACCGCCGCTTCAGCTCGATCACTCGACGAGCGCGCGCGACACCATCGGCCGGCTCGTCGGCCCGCTGCGCCTCGAGACGGTGCAGATCGACGGCAAGCCCCGCCGCGCGCTCATGGGCGTTGCTCGCTTCATCGGCGAGGAGAACGTCCAGAAGGCCAGCGACGGCCGCTACACGCACGTCAGCATCGGCGCCGACCTCGAGACGAACGAGCTGTCGGAGCTATCAGTCACCCCGTTCCCCGCCGCGAAGCGGGCCTCACTTCTCACCGCCAAAGGAGCGAAAATGGACAAGGAAAAGTTGAAAAAGCACTTGATGAAAACCGCCAAGTGCAGCGCCGAGGAGGCGGAAGAGAAGCTGTCCAAGATGTCCGACGACGAGCAAAAGAAGCTCGCCAAGGACGTTGACGACGACGAGAAAAAGCTCGCGGCCGAGGAGGACGAGAAGGCCAAGAAGCTCGCCGCCGAGAAGGAAGAGGAAGAGAAAAAGCTCGCCGCCAAGCGCGCGGCCGAGGGCGATGACGACGACGAGGAGAAGAAAAAGAAAGACCTCGCCGCCGCCAACGAGAAGCTGACCAAGCTGCGCGGCATCGCGGGCGAGGCCAAGAAAGAGCTCGCCGCCGCCCGGCTCGAGCTGCGCCGTGGCGAGGTGCACAACCGCCTCGTGAAGCTGCGCGCAGCCACGAAGCTCACGCCCGCCGAGCAAAAGAAGCTGAGCGGCGAGATCAAGCTGTCGAGCGGCAAGACGATCAAGCTGGCCGAGGTCAGCGACGAATCGCTCGAGCTCGCCTTCGCCATCTTGGAGCTGCGCGAGCCGGTGGTGACGCCTGGCCAGTTCGGCAGCGTCAAGCCGCTCGACCTGAGCGAGACGGGCAAGGCGGTCAAGAGCGCGCGGCTGTCTGCGCTCGAGCAAGAGACGCTGTCCAACATGCCGTTCACGTCCAAGGCGCTCAACGGCACCAACGGTGGCACCAAGCTGACCGCCGCGTCGGACCAAGGCGGCCGGCCGCAGCCGGTGGTCGAGCCGGACGACACCGACGACGAGCACGTGCAGCCGGTGGACGACGCCACCATGGCGCGCATGGCCGAGCAGACCAAGCGCCTCACCACGTTGATCGAAGGCATCAACGAGGCGCTGTAAGGCGCACCACGCAGGGACACAATTTAGGCCTACGGGCCTAGGGGTTTTCAAACGCGGCATTGCCGCAACTTCTAAGGGAGAACGACAATGCAGAGCTTAGACGCAGGTTTCACGAGCGAAGTGACACGCCGCGATGATCCGAACATCGTGGCCATGAACCGCCAACAGGCACGCTTCTTGGGCGTGCGCTTGGCGTACAAGTCGGACGGCTATCTAGCCGGCACCGTGCTTGGCAAGAACAGCGTGTCGGGCCTTTGGATGGCCTACAACGACAGCGGCAGCTCGGGTGAAAACTCGGCCGTCGCCATCCTCGAGAAACCCGTCCCTGCCACCGCGTTCGCCGACACCACCGCGCAGTCGGCGTCCAACAGCGTCGTCGTGCCGGCCATCTTCGGCGGCGTCGTCTTTTACGACAAGCTGGTGGGCATCGACGCCAACGGCGTCACCGACCTCAAGGGGCGGCAATTCACCGACGTGCTCGGGTCGAGCCTGATGTCCTTCTAAGGGCTCAGAGAAAACTAAACCTCTAAAAGGACACAGGGAGAAATAGAACATGGTGGCAGTCGGCGGTCTCTTCACAACGGAATACACGGACATGATCCAAAAGGTCGTGCGTCAGGTCGTCAACGACCCCGCGACCTATATGGGCAGTAAGTACCTGCCCAGCGTCGCCTTGCCCGCGTCCAAGATTTACGTGGACGTGGTCGAGTCGAGCGGCGGCCTGACGAACGAGCATGTCGAGGGCACCTCGCCCAAGACGGTGCAAGGCGTCGGCACCCACACGCAAGCCTTCGAGGGCGGCGTGTGGAAAGAAGAGTTGATCATGAACGAGCCCGAGCTGCTGCGCTTGCGCGAGCTCGGATCGAATGATCGCTCGCTGCGTGGCGCACGGCGCTACATCGACTTCAACGTGGACAAGCTCAATCGGCGCCTCGAGGCCCGCATGGAGAAGCTGCGCTGGGATACGATCTTCAACGGCGGCTGGTCGTACCTCGGCCGCACCATCAGCTTCGGCGTCCCGGCGGGCAACCGCGTGGTGCCGGTGTCGGCGGTGTGGTCGTCTGACGGCCTCAACGCCAACAACAGCGCCGACCCCGTGAAGGACTTGCGCTACTGGCTGTTCGGCGGCACCGACGTGTACCGCAAGTACAAGATCAGCGGGATCATCTCGAACCCGAACACGGCGCGCTGGGTGCTCGACAACACGAACGTGCAGTCGCTCATCAAGACGCGCTTCTCGGCCGAGAACTTCCCGTCGTACGACTTGAACAAGTCGTTGCAGTTCCTCATCCCCGGCCTGCCGCCGTGGACGGTGTACGATGGCTGGTATCAGACCGAGTCGCTGTCCGGCGACAAGGTCGTGACCAGCGAGGCGCAGTACTTCATCCCCGACGGGTACCTCTTTTTCGAGGTCAGCAACCTGCCGGGCGGCGACATCCTCGGCGAGATGGTGCAGGGCGTTCACCTGGCCAGCGGGTCCATCGACTCGCCCGGCTTCGGTAAGTACCTGCTCATCGAGGACAACACGGCGCCGGGCACCAAGGGTGGCCCGCAAAACCCGTACATCAGCCTCGTGGCTGGCGTGCGTGGCGGCGTGAAGCTCGACCGCGCGTTCGATCTGCTCACCGCGAAGGTCATCTCGTAAGGGACGACCATCGGAGCTGCTTGACGGCCGGGCGCTGACTCATCCTCCGCGCCCGGCCGTTCGGCAAAAAACGTTAGCCTGCAACGAAAGGGACAGAACACATGGCAGAGAAACAAGAAGCGAAGGCCGGCGAACAACCGGCAGTGAAGTTGGCGAAGGTGCGCGTGCTGCGCCCCTTCCTGAACAGCCGCACGCGCCTCATCGAGGGGCGCATCGGCTCGATCGTCGAAGTGCCCGAGGCCGACTTGCCCGAGCTCACCAAGGACTTTGGTGGGCAGATGGCGTTTCGCGGCGAGCGTTTTGTCAGCGATGGCGACGTGAAGCGTCACGAATGCCGGCGCGCGGAGCTCGTCCGAGAGACGGCATAAGGGGGTAATCGGTGGGCTACATCACCAACGAGGACGTGGAAATCCGCCTTGTTGGCAAGGTGCGCTTTACCGACGACCTCGACGAAGAAAACAAGATGCCGCGCAAGCTACTTGTGCGGCTCATGCGCGAGGCCGAGGGACAGGTCGAGCGTGACCTGTCGCCTCGGTACGCCGCGCCGTTTCAGCACTGCAACGGCGGCGACTTCAAGACGCTGCCGAGCACCACACGAGAGACGCTGCGCACCATGTGCGAGCTCGCGGCTGTGCTGCGCGTGCTGGCCACCGACTTTGGGCGCGGTACCGCCACCGACGGCGCCGCGTACAAGAAGGCCCAGCAAGAGCTGTACGACAGCATGCTCAAGCGCGAGCTCGCCCAGCGCGCCGAAGGGGCCATGGGGCAGTGGAAGTATCCACCGCTCGACGGGCTGCTCACGCACACCGTCAATGCCACCGACACCGGCGTGCACGGCATGGTGCTGACCACCTCGCGCGGCGATGGCGACTACCCGGCCAAGCAGATCACCGACCCGAGCGAGAACTTTTTCAACGGGGTGATCGACGAATGATCGCCGCCGAGTTCACCTTCCCCGACCTCGTCACCAAGGTGCGCGCCAACGAGCGCCGCATCGGTGAAGAGATCATCGTCGCCATGCAGACGAATCGCGGCATGCTGTTCGACGCGGAGGGAAACTACAACGGGCACGAGGCGTGGGCGAAACCCATGCTGCGCGAGGGCCAGGCGCTCGCAGCTCGCGGCGTGCTCAAAAAGTCGCTTGCGCCGGGCACGACCAACGGCAACGCCGGCCCCGGTGGCATCGCCCAGATCGACGGGCAAAAGTACACCATCGGCACGGACGTGGCCTACGCGGCCATGATGAACTTCGGCACCACCAAGATGCCCGACGGCATCATGCGCCCCGTGCGCGCCAAGGCGCTGCGCATCCCGCTGCCGAGCGGCAAGAAGGCCACCAAGGCGGCCAAGACGCTGCGCAAGGGGAGCGACGAGGGATTCATCTACCGCAAGTGGGTGCGCATCCCCGAGCGTCGCTTCGATGTCATCACGCAGCAGGATCGCGAGGAGTTCGACGCGGCGTTCGCGGCGGCCGTCGCCGAGGTGCTGCGTGGCTGACCGGCTCGACGTGCTCGAGGCGCCCGATTGGTTCTTGCAGCCAGGCGATCGCATCGCCGAGACGGTGGCGAACGTCATTCGCACGTGGCCGGTGTTCAAGCGCATCTTTGGCGACAGCATCGTGGACTACAAGCGTACCGACTTCAGCGCGCGCGAGCTGCCGGCGCTGCGCATCTACAACGATCGCGGCCGCAACGACTCCGATACGTGGTACCTCGGCGGCGACATCACGCTCGACATCATTTTCCCGGCGAGCATCAGGCGCTCGCAGACCAAGCGCCTGCCGTCGCTCGTCACATCGGCATTGCTGGCGCTGATGCGCTCGCAGCGCTTCATGGCTCAAGTCAAAGAGAACGTTCCCGGCCTGAACGAGCTGGGAAAGACGTTCGGTTACGATCACTCGCTCGGCTTCATCGCGGCCGACACCGAGGAGATCAACCCGCTCACGCAGGTGACGATCAACTTCCGCATCTTGCTGGCTGAGTGGGACGAGTTCCTCGAGAGCGACGACCGCGAGCGCGATACACCGTTCGAGCGCACGCTCGGCGACCTCGAGACAATCCTGCTGAAAATTGTGGGCGTCAACGACGCCGGCGAGGTCGTGTTCGACAACGTCGCCAGCACCATCAACGTGAAAAAGGAGCAATAAGCCATGGCACTTACCGGAATCGGCGACGCACGCACACCTGCAACCCCTGTCGAGGTCACACTGGCGGCTTCGACCGGCCAGCCCGATGCCAACCAAGAGGTGTTGCTGTTCGCCCGCCAGGCGAGCAGCCCCGGCACGGCGACCAACTACCTGCCCAAGAAGATCAACAACTCGGGCGACAGCGCGGCGGCGCTCACCGAGTGTAACGGCTACTTCGGCAGCGGCGCCGAGGCCGTCAAGATGGTGCAGGCGCTCATCAAGGGGCTCGAGGCCATCAGCTCGTCGATCTTCCCGCAGATCACCGTCGTGCCGCTGCCGTTCGCGGCGGCCGAGGGCTCCAACCCGTTCGGCGCGGCCGACGTGGCGCTCACCAACGCGCGCAACACCAAGGCCGAGTTCATCGTCTCGCCGTATGCCGGCGTGAGCTCGGGCAGCTTGGCGCCGTCGGCAACGTCGCTCAAGAATCACTGCGCGCTGGTCAGCGGCGCGACGCGCACGGCCAACAACCAATTCGGCAGCTTCGGCGTGTTTGTCGATCGCGCAGTCACCGACCCGAGCACGCTCCCGACGCCCGACACGCAGTTCCTTGTCCCGGTGTGGCTGCGTGACACCGGAACCGCCGGCGATGCCCCGGCGTACAGCGTCGGCGAAGTGGCGGCGGCGGTGGCCGGACGCCTCGCGGCGCAGGCAATCCCGTTCAACCCGCTGGACGACGAGACGGTGGGCGCGCTGGCGGCGCCGGCGAAGCAGAGCGATTGGCCGAGCGTCGGCGACAGCTCCGAGAGCGAGAGCGCGCTGCAAAAGGGGTGGACGCCGTTGTACGTCAAGCCGAACGGCGAGGTGGCATTCGTGCGCAGCATCACCGCGCGCCTGTCGGCCGACGGTACCGGCACGCCGGTGGTCACGGACTATTACGACGTGCAGGACTTCATGTGCCTCTACTACTTCCGCAAGACGCTCTATACGCGCTTCAAGCAGAAGGATTTCAAGAAGAAGAACAGCGGCAACGTCATGAAGCGCATGAAGGCCGAGGCCATCCGCTTGGCGCAGTCGTTCGAGGATCAGGAGATGTTCCAAGCGGTGAAGCAGCTGGCCAAGTTCTTCAAGGTGCAACGCGCGACTACCGACCGGCACGCGACCGAGGCATACGTGCCCGTCAACGTCGTTCCGGGCTTGCACCGTAAGAAGGTCAACATTGAAGCCGGCACGCAGTTCGACACGTTCGTGGTCTAAAGCGCGCGGAGCGCAGGAGGTAATCTATGGCAGTGACATATGCAGACCGCGCATTTTTGGCGGTCAACGGCGTCAACGTCGCGGACATTCAGAGCTCGAGCGTGCGGCAGAACTTCAACTCGCGCCCGGTGGACACGATGACGCCGGACAAGTTCAACCGTGGCTTTGTGCAGGGCAACACGCACATCAACGTGGGTTTCAGCCTCGCGGTGCAGAAAGGCCTCGCGCGGCCGAAGGTCGATCAGATCGACTTTGAGGCGAACGACATCGCGATCCACTACTTCGTGGGCGCGGACGAGTTCGTGCTCGGCGGGTGCTTCAAGTTCGACGCGCAGGACCAATCGAGCGGCGTGGGCACCGAGAGCAAGTTCGACATCAACCTCGGCGCCACGACGTTCACTGACGCCGTCGGCAACGCCGCCGAGCTGTTCGACCTCGACCTCGGTACCTAAGTTGTAGCGCGCGCCTCGTCGCGCTATTGGTGTGAGCGGAGGATGAATGGAAGCTCAACACCACACAGCCGAGGATATCCTGCGCGCCCTGCGCTTCGGGGTCGAATACACGTTCACTATCAAGGTGCGTCAGCTCGAGGTCGTCGTCCGGCCTCTGAGCCTGACCGAGCGTGTGCGCATCACCAACGACGTGCTCGCCGACATGAGCAAGCTGCCGGTCGAGCAGCGCACGGGCCTGGCCGAGTCGAGCCTGCTGGCCATCCGCACCATCGAGCTCGCGACGACGCCCGAGCCGCACAGCAAGGTGGCGCCGACGCTGCCGGCGCAGCTGCTCGAGCGCTTCACCAACGACGAGGTGGCGGCGCTGTACAAGGCCTACCAGGACGGGCTCGAGCTGCTGGACCCGAGCATGGAGACGCTGACGACCGAGCGGCTGATGGAGCTTGTAGCAGTCGCAAAAAAAAACCCTTCAGTACTCAGGGAGTTGCCGCGACCGCACTTGGAGAGCATTGCAGTTTTCTTGCTGACCACCGCAACGTTACCCGAGGCCAGCACGTCTGGTGGGTCGTCTACAACCTCGCCAACGGCCGACTTGAGGTAAAAAAGAAGCATGGCTGACACAGTCTCGCTATCCGTTCAGGCTGACCTACGCCGTGTGATGGCTGACCTTGAAGGCCTGCAAAAGAAGGCTGCCGCCGTCACGCAGCAGGTGAAGCGCGTAGGCGACGAGCTCGACAAGAACCTACAGCGCAACACCAAGCAAACCGAGGCCCACTTCGAACGCCTGCGCGACCTCGGCCGGCGGCTCGCCGACCAGCTGCGCGGCTACTTCGCGAGCATCGCGTCGCAGACGGCGCAGAGCTTGGAACAGGTCAAGAAAAACCTCGGCCTCAAGCAGCAGTTCATCGACGCGACCAAGGGCGCCATGGAGCTGCACGACGTGATCCGCAAGCTCGGCGGCTCGCTCGACATCGCCAACGATCGCCTGTCCGACTTCCAGCGCAGCCTGACCGAGGCCTTCAGCAAAGCCGGATTCGGCGCCGACGCTGCCGGCCGAGCTCTACAGGGCATCGCCGGCACGCGCGTGAGCGGCGAGCAGAACGCGCAGGGCTATGCGCTCACTTCGGCCAAGCTCGCGCAGGCGGGCGGGCAGGTGGGGCAGGAAGGCGAGATCGCCAAGGCGCTGGCCACCGTGCTGCAAACGCGCGGCATCGACCAGAACAACATGAAGGCGATGGAGGAGCTGGCCAACAGCGTGCGCGGGCGCAACCCGCTCGAGAAGCTGCAAGGGCAAAACGAGACGTACATGGCGATGGAGCCGAGCGCGCGCGGCAAGTACGGCTCGCAGACCATGGCCGGCCTGGCGGCGGTGCGTAAGGAAGTCGGCCCCGAGATGGACGCCTTTATCAAGAAGATGTCCCAGGGGTGGCTTGAGAAGCTGCCGGCGGCGGCGCAGGGCCTCGGTAAGATACTCGGCCCCAATGGCATCGACTTCGACCAAGTGCGCAAAAACTCAGGCCTCTTGAAGCGCCTGGGAGACGATACGAACGCCAGCGGCGCGACGCTGGGGCTAGCGCCGGACGAGGCGCGCGGGCTGTTCGCGCTGTTCAAGCACGCCGATCGGGCGCAGGCGGCGCAGAACGATGCGCGCAGCCGGGGCGGTACGCTGGACGAGGACGTAAATCAGACGCGCGGGCTGACCGAGAACGCCGGCGCCGTCAAGAATCGCGTCGGCGGCATGATCCAGGCCCCGCTCGCCAAGCCGCTTGGCATGGCCAACGACCTCCTGAACAAGGCCTCGCAGTCGGACCTCGGCAGCATCGCCGTCATGGGCGGCGGCTTTCTGGCTGCTGCCGCTGGCGCGGCGGGCGCTTCCAAGCTGGCGGCGAAGCTCGGCGGCAAGGGCGGCGCTGGCGCGGCGGTGGCCAGCATGGCGAAGGCCGGCGTGGTCGAGCAGATCACCGGGCAGAAGACGATCCCCGTGTACGTGGTGAACGTCGCCGAGTTCGGGCAGCTCGGCGGGATGCCTGGTGCGCCAGGGGCGCCAGGTGGGGCTAGCTTGGGCGGTGCTGCGTCCAAATTGGCGAAGGCTGCCGAGGGCTTCATGGCCGTTTCGGGCGCGCTGGCGGCAGGCCTGGCCATCGGTACGGCGGCCAACGACCTCCTCGACACCCACACGATGGGCAAGAACAAGGGCACCGACCTGTCGGGTAATTGGGTCGAGCGCTTTTTCGACAAGCTCGACAAGGGGCTCGGCGGTGCGCTCACCGGCCGGACGCAGAAGCAGCTGAGCGTGGGCGATAGCGACGTGGCCAAGCAGCTCGAGCGCCAGAACGAGATGAGCAAACGCGACCGGCAGCTCACGGCGCCGAGCAAGAACAGGCGCGGCACGCCGGCAGCCAGCGCCAACACGGAGGAATGACGCGTGAGCAAGCTGGACTTCAACAAGCCGGCCGACTTCGCGATAGCGACGCTGTCGGCCACCAACGAGCTCTTGCAGATGTTCTTGCGCGATCGTGCCGTGTGGGCCATCGCCGAGGGCACCTACCGGGGCGGCCGTAAGAACGCGCGCACGGTCAACTTCCACGTGTTCAGGAAGAAATCCGACTACCAGGCCGGCCTACCGCGCATGACCGACCAGGGCGGGCGACGCGCTGCCAAGTACGCCTTCCCCTACAAGGACGGGCACACCACCGACGACCTCGGCGCGCAGGGCGAGGAGTTCGACGCGGAGATCGTGCTGCACGGCCCCTATTACAAAGTCGGCATGGGGCGTCTGCTCAAAGAGTTCAACGACCCGATCCCCGGCTACCTCGAGCACCCCGTGCGCGGCAGCGTGCGCGCCAAGGCCGTCAGCTGGACGATGGACCACAGCCACGACGCCAAGAGCGCCGTGTTGATGCGCGTGCGCTTCACCACGCACGACTTCGAGTCAATCTTCGACGACACGACGCTCATCAAGACGCCCAAGGCGGCATTGCAGAAGGTGATCGGCGCGCTCAACAAGATAGCCGCCGCTATCGCCGCCGTGAGGCAGATCGTTGGTGTCGTCACCAGCCTGGTCGAGAACATCAAGCAGAAGATTCAGGCCTTCTACTCGGCCTACCAATCGCTCGCGGCCGACGCCGCCAGCGCCTTCGGCATGACGGGGAACGACATCGCCGCCGTGCTGCCCATCAACCAGGGCGGCAACGTGGCGCCGGCGACAGCGGGCGGGCGCACCGCCGGCGGCGTCAACCCGGACGCTGACCCCGGCCTGTTCGGCTCAAACCCATCGACGACGATCACCGCCGGCACCGCCGGCCTGTCGATCACGGTCAACAACTTCATCAAAGTTTCCAACCGCTTCACGACCATCGTGCAGCCCACCGACCCCTTCGCCAACATCCCGCTCGACCTCCTCGGCGACGTGGCGCGCGCTGCTATCCAGCAGACGCAGCTCGCCAAGCGTGTCGAGGAGCAGCGGGCCATGGTCAACGAGATCGCGGCCGACATCGACGCGCTGATCGCCGTGCTGGTGAATGCCCAGATAGGCCTCATCGGCAAGGCGGCGGCGGCTGTCGAAACGATGCTCAACAGCAAGGTCACGATGCTTGAGGCCTGCGACGCGATGGCCACGCTGCTGAAGGCGGGCTCGGCGAATGGCCGGCCGGTGATCATCAACTACACGGTGCCGCGCAGCATGAGCCTACGCGAGGCGGCATTCCTGAACGGGCTGAAGCCACAAGACGGCGAGGACATCAGCGTGCTCAACCCGTCGCTCGACAGCGTCAACGACGTGCCGAGGGGCACCGTGCTCAAGATCCCGACTTTTATATAAAGGGCATACATTGGCGCTCGACAACCTCACGACCAAGCTGGACAAAGACGGGCGCCTGCCGCCGGTCAAGCTCGAGGTGTACCCGCTCGACAGAGACGGCAGATTCAACCGGGGTAACCCGTTCACCATCGAGCGCTTCACGTCCTACAGCTTCAGCTCGAGCATCCTCGTCCCGGTGGACACCTTCGGCTTTGCCTTCCGGCCCGAGCCGCCCAAGAAAGAGGACCGCGCGACGTTCTATGACCGCATCGTGTGCGAGGGCGACACGGTGCAGCTCACGGTGGACGGCGAGGCCATCGCCACGGGCTACGTCGATGCCAGGGACACGGACACCGACGTGGACAGAGGAGTCACGCTACAGCTGCAAGGGCGCGACCTCATGGGCTTTTTGGAGGACAACGACGCGGTCAACCCGGACGCCACGATCCTGTGGGCCAACACGGCCAACATCAACGACGTGCTGCCCACGCTGCTGAAGAACACGCGCATACGCGGCTTTGAGCTGCGCAACATCGACAAGAACGTAAAGAGCCTGTTCGCCACCAACCCCGGCGAGAGCAAGCTGGCGGCGCTTCAGCGCTTCCTTGACCCGTTCAACGCGCTCGCGTGGATGACGGGCGGCGGTAAGCTGGTGTGCGGCAAGCCATCGTTCGATAGCGCCAGCCAGGGCACGCTCGGCGTGCGCTCGTTTGACCGCGAGGCCAACGTGCTGAGCATGCGCGCGCACCGCGCCAGCGGGCAGATACCCAACGCAGTACTGTCGATCTGGACCGGCATGGAGTCGGTGCAGACGATCATCAGCAAGCGCATGATGAAGCTGAACGCGGCGAAGGGGCCGAGCCGGCTCTATCAGGCCGGCCATCGCATCTACCGCACGCTGGCAACGAGCGCGCCGGACGCCAACGACACCAAGACCGGGCTCGCGCAGGCGCAGCGCCTCATCAGCCAGGGCGCCAACTTCCTCGACAGCATCGCCGCCCGCGAGATCGCGCGCGAGAACATCAACGAGCTGATCGTGACGTGCACGGTTGTGGGGCACCTCAACGTCAACGGCGATCCCTACGTGCCGGACCAGTGTTACGACATCGTGCACGATGCAGACGGCATCGACGAAAAGATGTATTTGTTTGCCGTGGAATACGCGCTGAGCGAGGACAGCGGGCAGGTAACGCACCTGTCGTTTTGCAAGCTCAACACGATCGTGGCCGAGGGTCCGGTCGGCGACAGCAGCACTGGCGGCTTTGATGCCAACGACAACGCGAGGACAGCATGAGCCTGACGCCGAGCGAGTGGCGCCAAATCCAAGAGCTGGTGAAACAGCAGGTCACCATCATCCTGTCAGGCAACACGGCGGCCACGCAGGTCAACGACGTACCTGGCACCGAGAGCATCGACAACCTGTTCCCAGGCTGCCCGACGGTCGAAGGCCGGCCGCTGGCGCACCCCTACGGCCTCGTCTCGCGCGCGCCGAAGGGCACCGCGCAGGTG
>JACCDR012000724.1_pt1 | contig 55811 bp, 89 predicted proteins | sample 7446431 | NCBI WGS metagenome assembly JACCDR01 (sample SAMN15323443, study PRJNA562643) | freshwater metagenome | isolation source: river surface water | place: USA:Blue River Watershed | collected 2017-08-17 | reverse complement strand
GTCTGCTGGAACATCTGCCTTCCCATCCATAGCTCCCCGTCCAGAGGATGGCTCGGAAGATCCGCAGTGAAGAAAGTTGGAGCCTTGAACACATTCCCCTGTCGGGAGACGAATTCTGTCCCCGTCCACATCGCTCTGCAACCGTCCAGCTTCTCCGAGTACCACCATCCGGTCGGATCCAGCTCCGGGAAGTCTTCGAACGAGTGTGCCAGGAGGATGGGCGGCCCGAACAGCTTCGCCTTCTCGTCCTGCCGAAGCTTCTTCCCGGACTTCGCCTCCGCCTCCGCCGTGACGCACTGACGGCACCCGCAGGCGGCCGGGTCGTGAGAAACGTCGCAGTGGCTCCCTGCCTCGCAGGCGCACCCGAACGACGTCTTCTTCCCGGAAGACCTCGGCTGTCCCGATCGGTTCTCCGAGAGGCTCGACACACGCCCTGTCTCAGGGCCGGCGCCTCCGATGTAGGACAGTTTCCCGATGTCTTCCGTCCCACGAGGGCCGAAGTCGTGAGTCTTGGCGCCAATGCGGGCCGCCTCGGCCACCTCCCCTCGAACCTGCTTGATGTGCTTGCAGGTTCGCTTGTCGACGGGACCCCCGAAGTTCCTCCACGCCGGACAGGAGCAGGAGATGACTCCCCCCACGTTTTTCAGCTCATAAGGTTTCGCGCCCGACCCCTTCACTTGCGCTGTGTCTCCGTCGTTGTCGAGGTTCGCCATTCCTAGGCTTTACATTCGCTGAGCCCGAACCTCCGCGTGCCGGTCCTTCCTGACCTTCGACCTGCACCTTGCTCCCGGGGACGGCATCGTCTTCCTCGTCGTCTCCTCCCCGCACGAGGGGCACCGAAAGTGATATACGCCGTCCCTGACGATCAGGATGCGCCCGACGCAAAGGAAGTGCAGGACCGCACCGCACGTCTTTCTTTCTCTCATCCTTGGATGTACGCTCGTAGGCTCTGCCATCTACGGTGTAATCTTCTACGGTGTCGAAGCCGAAAGACCATATCGCGTTCTGCATGGAGCCGGACGGCTCCCTGTGCCTTCTCCTCGTCCCCGTCGGATTCCGGAGACAGGACCAAGACGAGCCTGTCCCGACCCTCGGCTATGTCCGCCGTGACGTGTCCGGTTTCCTCTCCACCAGAGACTCTATCGAGTTCCCTGACTACTCTGCTTGGGACAGGCACGCCACCGTCGAGGCGGCCATCGAGCACCTCGTGAGGGACGCCGACTCCTCAACGTATGCGGACATTGCCTCCCGGCTGGACGGGGGCGAGCGAGAGGACCCGGACGACGCCGATCATCGCGCCCTGGCGGCCCTGGAGCGGATAAAGTTCCCTGACGCAGAGCTTTCGAGGAAGACGGCCGGCATGCTCGTCGCGGCCGCCCGCCAGCGCGTGGTCTCCGCCGTGGCGGACATGCTCCTGGTCGCCTCCTACGACGAGGCCATCGCCGCGGTCAATCAGGCCGTCCTCAACGAGGTCCTCACCTCGTGAACTGGAAGAAGGAGTCCTTCTCCGAATCCCTGGCGCTGGACGTGATGTTCGCCTGACCGGCGAGCGTAGGTTGCACCCACGACCTCATACCCGTGGGCGCAACCGACCACGGAGGAAAGACGACGATGCTAACAGGTATTCCCGAGATTCAGCAAGACGGCCTCATGGACCTCGCGGACTTCACGATCGAGACGGGCTCCAACCTTCTCGTAATCGGCCCGGCGGGCTCCGGCAAGACCGAGATCTCGCTCCAGCGCGCCGCCGCGGCCAAGCGCAAGGGCCTCTACCTGAACCTCTCGGTGATCGAGGCCCCCGACCTGGTCGGCCTCATGGAGCGCCACGAGGGCCGAACCCGCTACTGCGTGCCGGACAAGTTCCGGGTCCTCACGGCCGAGGACGAGGGCAAGGACGACGGCGACGTGCTCGTCGTGGACGAGCTCGACAAGGCCCGCCCCGAGTTGCAGAACCCCATGCTGGAGCTGTTCCAGTACCGCTCCATCAACGGCACCAAGCTCAACATCAAGTCCGTGCTCGCCACCGCGAACCTGCCGGACGAGAACGCCTTCTCCCGCGCCATGTCGCACGCCCTGACGAACCGCGGGTTCGTCTACAAGATGGACTGCGCGTTCGAGCCGTGGATGAAGTGGGCTGTCGACACTCACCTGAACGGCCTGATCGTCGGGTTCCTCTCTCGCCACCCGACGATGCTCCTCCAGCCCCCGCCGAAGGACGACGCGACGGCCTACCTCCATCCCTCGCCCCGCTCGTGGTCGTTGGCCGCCAAGGCCCTCGACAATGCTGCGACCCGCACGGTGGAGCAGCAGACCCTGCTCGTCGCGGGCCTGGTCGGCACCTCGGCCGCCGCGACCTTCCAGGTCTGGCTCCAGCACTACCGCGAGATCTCGCCCCTCATCGACGCCCTCATCCGGGACGGCCGCAAGCCGACCGAGTCGGAGCTGGGGTCCTACGACCGGGTGTTCGTCTGCGGCATCGCCGCCGCGAACGCGATCGTGGAGATCACCCAGCGCATCGACGCTGGGAAGGCCAAGCACGCAGAGCTGGTCAAGGCGACCGACAACGTCATGAAGTGGATCAAGGACGTCCCGACGGAGTACTCCATCGGCGCCTTCAAGTCGGTGCTCTCCATCGAGCTCATCACCGCCCACGAGCTGATGAAGATCCCGTCCTTCATGGACGTTTTCATCGCCATCCGCAAGAGCTGGGACCTGAAGAAGTAAGATGGACGAGGAGCTTCTCCGGAAGCGGCGGAGGGCGACGGCCATGGCCGTGCTCTCCGCCCTCGTCTCCACGGCCTCCCTGGCCATCTTCTACATGTGCCTGTCGGTCCAAGGCCTGGAGGATGTCCCGGACGGGGAGAAGCTCAGGGCCGTAGGCCTTGTTCGCCTGTCCATCCTGCTCGTGGCCATGGTCCCCCTGAACATAGGGCTGGACTGCTGGACCGAGTCCATGATCAGCCGTGTCCGCCTGAGGGCCAGGATCGAGCGTAAGCTGGCAGAGGACATAATGCTGTCATGACGAGCCAAACCATCCTAGAGCGGGTGAAGGACCTCGAGCAGTCTCCGGACCTCGACCGCCTCATCTTCATGAGGCGTCAGGAGATCGGGGCCGAGATGCCGGTCCCCTTCTGCTGTCCGGCCGCCGCCGGCAGCGGCGTCCTGTTCCTCGACTACGAGGCTTGGGACGAGGACCCGAACGCCGAGGAGGTGCCCACCTGGTGGGCTCGCGCCGGCCACGGCTCAGGTCTCCCGAGCGTCTCGAAGGTCAGCTTCTGTCCCCACTGCGGGACCTCACTCCCGGCCCTCGTGGCCAGGGCCGACCCTCCCTCACCCCTTCACGAGCCCTCCGGGGGTTACTGCAAAACCTGCGGGGAGAGATGTATCGGGTGCATGTGCTATCCTCCACAGACCGCCTGGTCCGTCGAGGGGGCCCCTCCGGTCTTCGCGGCCGTCAGCTACCTTTTCCGACGGGTCGAGGGCCGAAGGCTCGAGATCCTGTCCGTCTCCCGGAAGGGGAAACCCGCCGAGAAGGGGCTTCCCGGAGGCCGCTGCGAGCCTGGCGAGGACCCTGAGCAGACGGCCCGCCGCGAGCTCCTCGAGGAGACCGGTTACGTCGCCGGCCAGATGCACAAGGTCTTCGACGCCATAGACGACGCGAAGGTCCGGGTCGTCTGCTACGCCGTGGAGGACTTCTCCGCCGGAACCCCGGAGATGGCCGAGGAGACAGGCCTCGTCGAATGGCTGCCCCCTGAGCCCTTCCTGAGGTCTAGCCCTTTCTCCTCCTTCAACGCCGCCCTGTTCTCCCGCCTTGGCGTCAGATGAGCCTCCTCGACAAAGTCGTCCTCGGGGTCTCGTGTCTCTCGGCACTCCTCTCGCTCCTGAGCTTCCTCCTCTTCTGGAGGGTATGGTCTCACCAGAGGATAGTCCTCTCCATGAGCATGGACGTCCAGCGCTTCGCGAGGATAGAGGAGTCCGTCGTCCGGTCCGTCATGGAGGAGGGAGGAGATTACTCCGTCGAGGCAAAGCTCCGGACGGTCGAGCGGCTTCGGGCGACGGGGCTTCCCCCTAGCGCCGCCGTGGCCGAGGCACAGCGCCTCCATAAGCGTAAGGTCTCCGGGTGAACATCCTTCTCTATGAGAAGTCAGGGGACTCCCACAGGTACACGATAGGCCTCAGCAGGGGAAGGACCGCAGAGGTCTTTATACGCCTCAAGCGCTCCGGCCTCCAGGTCGACGGAGGGGCCGTGACCGGCGTCGAGAAGAACGAGGAGGTCTCCACCTTCCGCGAGGCCGCCGACTGGCTTTCCCGCTTCATCGAGCAGGACGGCGCCCCGAGGCAGGACGTCCTGGCGACCTTCCGCCCGCAGGACCCTCCGTCCCCGTAGGTCATCCCGGGCTCTCCGTACCGGCCCCGGTGAGCAAGCCACGAGCCCGCAGGGAGCGCGTCTACGTCGAAGGCAGGTCCGTTCTCGTCCTGAGGGAGAAGCACGGGGAAAGGTACTACGTTGTCGACAACGACCAAGAGCTCTTCAAGGTCGCCCTGAACATCGTCCGCGGACGCCTCAAGGAGGGCCACTGGTACCACCCGCCCGGGGATCCTCCCGTCCCTCCCGACTACGCGGAGGAGGACATCCTGAAGATGCCGAAGTCGCTTCAGGCCGAGGCCCGCAAGAAGGTCCAGGACTACAAGTCGAGGTCCCGGAGCTGGGACGACGCGAACGAGGACTGGCTACAGGTCAACGAGGTCTGCTCGTCCGGGGACGGCCGGAAGGCCATGCAGCTCCTCGAGTCGAGGGGCGACTGGGAGTATGAGGGGTTCTCGCTCCATCCGGCCGACGGGCACGATTACTAGGCCCCTCATGTACCGTCAAGGACGGACATGGAGATCCAGGACAGCGACGTCGTATACCTCGAGGCCGTCGAGAAGAAGGCCTTCAGCCCCCTCGGCCCGCTCTACACGAGCATCTTCGAGGGCCTTCTGGGGAGGGGCCTCGTCCACCTCGCCGCCGACGGCTACATCCTCTCGGCCGAGGGCCGAGAGGCCCTCGACACGTACCGGACGGTCTCCCGAGCTACGAAGCCGGTCTGAGCGTACGGTCATCCGTGTCCGAAAGCGCCCATCCCTCCTGGAGATGTCCCTGCGGCCATGAGCTGATCGGCAGCCCCGACGCCCCTCCCTATCACTGCCTGATGGGGAGCCTCGAAGAGGGCTGCGGCTGCGAGCAATGCCGGAGCGACCGAAGGGACACCTGCCAAGACTGCGGCCGGCCTATGGCCGGCTCCTCCGACGAGGCCGCGCACAACACCGGCGAGTGCGGCTGCGAGCAGTCCCGCTCCCTCTGCTGGAGGCGCTGGCACCCGGAGGAAAAGTGCGCGGAGAGCAGCGTCTACGCCCCTCCCGCCCCCGGAGTGGACGCCTGGCCGGCGCCGCCGGACGGCGTCCGGATGACGTTCTTCGGCGTCTACTGCAAGCCCCTGGACTTCCCCGAACACTGGGTCATACGAAGGTTCTTCGTCATGGAGGGCGTCGACCGTCCCGTCGCCGACGTCGTGCCCCGTATCGGCGACACCCTCTCCTCCGTCAGAAGGTACGTGGCGCCGGGCTCCTCCCGCGTAGACCATCCCGACGACGACCCTTTCCTGCACGAGTCCTGGGTCGCGCCGTGAGTCCGGCCTCCGCTCGCGTACGGGCGGAGGGAGCGAGCCGATGAGAGAAGAAAAAGTATTCGAGCACGAGTCGTACGGGATGGTCCAGTTCTCCCACCGGCAGGGGAACCCGAAGCTCTTCGGCTCTGCCCTGGAGTACCACAACAACTACGTCTCCCTGATCGTGAAGACGGCGAAGCTTCGCCGCTCCGACACCGGGGACACCATCGACGGTCCCACGCACGGGAACATCGTCGAGGTCAGCCTCTCCGCGGCCCAGTTCGCCGAGCTCCTGACGACCATGAACATCGGCCTCGGCGTTCCGTGCACCATCCGAGCCCGCGAGGGGAAGATGGTCTCCCCTCCGCCGGACATCGACACCCAGACCGAGAACCTCCGAAACGAGTTCCGGAACCGGACCCGCTCCTTCGCCAAGGAGATCCTTGCCGACACCGGCCAAGTCAAGGAGCTCCTGAAGAAGGACAAGCTCAGCAAGGCCGACCGCGCGACCATCGCCGGCATCCTCGACCGCGTCGCCCGGGAGCTGGGCGAGAACGCCCCCTTCTTCCTCGAGATGTACGAGGAGGCCACCGAGAAGGTGACGACCGCCGCCAAGACGGAGATGGAAGCCTTCGCCGTCGGGGCTATCCAGAACGCCGGTCTCCGCGCCCTCGCGGCGGGAGAGGTGAACCTCACCCCTCCCCAGCTTCCCGCCATCGACGTGGAGGACGACTAGTCCTCGTCGACCCGGGAGAAGTCTCCCTTGATCTTTGCCCGGCCTTCGCCCCCGAAGTCCACGTCCTTGAAGACCCTGTCCGCCATCCTCTGATAGAGGTGCTTGAAGCGCCCGAAGAGGAACGTGAAGAGCCGCTTGACCGGGTCGTTCAGGACGGTCCCGACCACCGAGAAGGGCCAGAAGATCATCCAGGCGGTGATCTTCCCCTTGCTCTCGGCGGCCGCCGGCTTCCTCTCGAGGGAGACGCCGCGATACGTCCTCGCGCCGTAGTGGTCGCTGCCGTGGACCTTGACCTCCTTGAGGACGTCCCGGAACCTCATCAGGAAGCTGAACCACTTGACGAAGGACCACACGACTCCGGCCACGACGTACCCGCCGAGGTAGAGGGCGCTCACCAGCACGTTCGCCTTGAGGAACCCCCAGATGTCCGCCCAGTGCATCCACTGGGCGAGGGCCACGGAGCCCGCGACCGCGACGGACGCCCAGCCAAACCTCTCGGTCTCCGTCAAGAGCGCGAGCACCGCGAACACGACCAGGAGTACCAGGACCTCCACTATCCCTAAAGACGCTATCAGCATGCCGGACCTTACGCCGCGCGTAGGCCGGCCCCTCCGGCCCGTACCAGGCGGCATGACGAACCTGAAGCCCGGAGTCCAGGAAGACGGAAGCTGGTGCGTCCCGACCTTCAAGGTCGGGGACCTGGTGCGCCGCGTGGAGATCCTAAACCGCCGCGTCCGGAAGACCGGCGGCCCGGGGCTGTCGCTCGCCGTCGAGCGCGAGGCGTCCCGCACGGTGGAGCCGGCGGACGGCGTCGGGATGCCCTCGGTCGAGCGCTGGTCCTTCCTGCGCGTCACCGGCGAGGTCCCCCGCGTCGCGGGCTGGGACTTCGTCGCCCGCGTGGAGCACCACGAGGGCGTCGGCAACATCGTCTCCCGAGCCCCCGGCGCCGAGTCCGCCGAGCTGCCGGGCGACGTCCGCACGGCGGACCCGACCTGCGACCATTGCAAGGCATTCCGCCGCCGCAACGACACCTTCGTCCTCGCGAAGGATGGCGTGACGCGCCGGGTCGGCCGGAACTGCCTGGCGGACTTCCTGCGAGGCGGGAGTCCCGAGGAGGCCCTCCGCCTCTGGTCCCTCCTGTCCTCTGTCCGGAGCCTGCTCGCGGGCGCCGCCGAGGAGGGCTTCGGCCACGGCGCCGCGCGCGACCTCGACACCGTCGGGTTCCTGGCCTGCACGGCCTCGGTCATCCGCCACCGCGGATGGCTCAGCAAGGGCGAGGCCTACCAGAAGGGCGGCACCGCCACCGCCGTCACGGCCGCCTTCGTCGCCGGCCGCGCGCCGACCGGCCGCGGGCGGGAGGACTGGGACAAGATGCAGCCGACGGACGCCGACTTCGAGGAGGCCGGCGAGGTGGTGGCCTGGGCCTCCGCGCTCGAGAAGGCCAACGACTATCTGCAGAACCTCCGGGTCGCGGTCTCTATCGGCCACGTCGAGAAGCGCCACGAGGGGATCGTCGCCTCGGGCGTCATGGCCTACCGCCGTGCCCAGGAGCGACGCCTCGAGGAGGAGCGCCAGGCGGCCTCCGGACAAGCCCCGAGCGAGCACATCGGCATCGTCGGCCAGCGGTATGACTTCCGGGGCCTCACCGTCAAGACGGCGCGCCCGGTCGGCTCGGACTTCGGGACCTCCGTCCTCCTCGTCATGCAGGACACGGACGGGAACGAGGTCAAGTGCTTCTACCGGGGTGATGCCCAGTACAAGGCCGGGGACGTGCTCGGCGGCAAGGCCACCGTGAAGGAGCACGAGGTGTACAAGGGCGTAAAGCAGACCATCGTCGTCAGGACGAAGTTCGAGCTCGGCCTCCCCGTCCAGGGGAAGCTCGCCATCCCGAAGACCGAGAAGGTCGTCGAGGCCCCCAAGTTCGACGACTCGGAGATCCCTTTCTGATGCTGAAGACCGTGTACTTCGTCGACGTCTCGGGCTCCGTGCCCAGGAGCGTCCTCGACTTCTCGATAGACCTTGTCGCCTCCCTCCCAGGTCCCTCCTTCGCCATCGACTCGGGAGGCGTTTACGAGATGGACGCCTCTCTTCGCCAGGAGATGTTGGACGGGAAGCTCTTCGGAGGCGGAGGCGCCACCGGCCTCCCTTCCGACCCACGCTGGGACGACTACCGAAAAGTGTTCTTGACCGACGGCGACGTCCCGGACTACCTGGCCGCCAAGTTCGACCTCGTCATGGAAATCAAAGACCGGGCGTCCGAGCTCGTCCGAAAGGTCATGACGGACTAGCCCGCTTTTGACGCCACCTCGACGATGGACCTCGACGCCATGGCACGCAGGATCGCCGCCGACCCGAGGCGGAGGTCTGTCCTCACTACCAAGGCCAACGTCGACTCCGAGTCCTCTGGCGTCCCGAGGGTGAGGGACTCCGAGGAGATGCTGGAGCACCTCGGGAAGTCCGACCTGAACGCCGTCCTCATCGAGCCCGGCGACGGGGTCGGATGGGTGGCAGTGTTTCGCGAGAGGACGGGAGGGGACTGGGAGGTCGCCAGGGTCCCCACGAAGACGCCGGGGAACGTCCTCGGCCGGAAGATAAAGGACCCGTCCGAGGCCCTGTCGGCCGCCATGATGGTGTAGGTTCGGCCCGCCCCGGCGTACTGGTTGTCATGCTAGCGCAGAAGCTCCAGGACCCGGACGGCCTCGTCGAACCCGCAAAGCTCCGCGAGCTCGAGAAGAAGATCTCGGCCTGCGTCACCGGCCTGTACCGCAAGCCGGTAAACGGCGGCAACCCCTTCCTCTACGCCCTCACCGTGGCCAAGCCCCACTTCCTCGTGGCGGACAAGGACATGGCCGAGGAGATGGCGGCCAAGGGGAAGAAGGTCAACAATGTGATCCCGTGCGCCACCGCGGCCACGGACGGCCAATGCTTCATGTGGCACCCCGACTTCCTGGAGAAGCTCACGGTGGAGGAGGTCCCCACCGTCATGGAGCACGAGGGCCTGCACGTCATCTTCGACCACCCGAACCGGATGAAGAACGCGCACCGGGACTGCCGCGCCTACGCCATCGACTACGTGGTGAACTCCTGCATCGAGCACAACCACCAGGCACTGTCGCGCAAGGGCCAGCTCTGGGGCGGAAACCTCGGCACGCCCGTCCCCCTCAAGCAGCTCCTGGACCACATCGACGGCCTCATCGAGGCGTTCCCCGACGACGGGAAAGCCCGCATCTTCGCGGACCCCGCCTGCTATGGCCGGTCCCCGGAGTCGATCTACGACGAGATCATGGACCACTGGGACAAGAGCCCCCGCAAGTGCAAGAAGTGCGGCTCCCTCCGGATGGACCCGAAGACGAAGAAGCCGAAGAAGGCCCCCTGCTCGAACCGCCCCAACTGTAAGCACAAGGGGAGCTGCTGCCCCGAGTGCGGCGCCGAGATCCGCTCGGGCGAGGGCGACGGCGACGGGATCCCGATGAGCGGCATGCCGTCGGCCCTGGACGGCCACGTCAAGCAGAAGGTCTCCCGCCAGCAGGTCCAGAACGAGGTCATGCGCGCCGCGGAGCACACTAAGTCGATGCGCGGCACCGTCCCCTCGCAGATCCACGACATGCTCTCCGAGCTCATGGAGCCCGTCATCTCGTGGACGGACATCGTCTTCTCCGACTGTATGCGCCGCGCCATGGAGGCAGGCCTGCTGAACGACTGGAGCCGCCCCCGTAAGCGCTGGATCGACGAGGCCCACCTCCCGAGCCGCTACGACCACAACCAGCGCTGGCTCGCCATGCTCGACACCTCGGGCTCGATGTCGAAGCGCGACATGGCCTTCGTCACGAGCCAGCTCAAGGTGCTCGTCGCCAAGGGAACGGAGGGCGTCATCGTGCCCTGCGACGGGTCCCCGCACTGGGAGGCCGCGACGCAGGTGAAGAACCTGGGGGACCTGCAGACGACCAAGGTCGTCGGCCGCGGCGGGACCGTGTTCGAGGACTTCTTCCGCGACTACCGTAAGAAGGTCGGGGAGGACTTCGACGCCATCATCATCCTTACGGACGGGGACTGCGGCACCATCCCGATGGGGCTTCGCCCGCCCATTCCCGTGACCTGGGTCCTGACCAAGTCCATCAGCGGCTGGAACCCGACGTTCGGCCGCACGGCGCCCCTCCGCAACGAGCGGATGTAGGTGACGGTGAGTCAGGGTGAGCGTCAGCTGATACTCACCCTGTTCCAGGCCTTCGTCACCCCGTCGTCTTCCGGCCGCCGCGGGCCAGAAACTTCGTCGCCGCCGAGGACGTAAACTCGATCTCCAATGCATGACGCAGAGCGAGCACGGCGGATCAGGGGCGCTATGGACAAGGGGGTGGACGCCGCCATAAGGGCAGGCTGCTTCGGGGCGTCCGCCATGAGCTCGGCCCTAGAGCTCCACCCGGAGGCGCTGGACGCCATCTCCGAGTCGGTCTCGGCCGCCCTCTCCGCGAAGGTCCGCGGCTCCAAGGTGTCCATAACGGACACCATGCCCTTCGTCCGGGTCCGCCTTTCTTACTCCGACCGCGGGTCCCGCCGGACGATGACGGTCATCGCCGGGATGGACGTCCTGTCGCAGGTCGTGATGCCGTTCCTCGAGGCGAGCGCCGTCCGTCCCGCCGCCCAGCATGCCATGGCCTCCCTCCGGGACGCCCTGCGGGAGGAGGAGGTAGCCCTTTCCCTCGCCGTCCAGGCCGCCGCCGACGATGTCCTCTCCGACCCGAAGGTCGTCCGAGAGGTCAGGGAGGAGATGGCCGGCCGGAAGGCGAAGAAGAGGGCCGTCGAGCGCACGAACTTCGTGTCCCAGGTGGCCTCCCTCTTGGCCTCCGGGTGGACCCTCGACGACCTCATGTCCTCCGTCAACGAGGCGGTGGTCGCCAACGTCCTCCACAGCTGATGAGGAACGAGTCCGACGAGAGGATTTCGCCCGCCGCCCTCGAGGGGAAGGACCGGCCGGCCCGGCCGTCGAGGTCCCTGGACGACGCGGCGTCCGCGGCGCGCGCGACGGACGCCGCGCGCCCGATCAGCCCCGCCGCCCTCTCCGCCTCCTCCTCGGACCTCGAGGAGGACGAGGAGGGCTCGCCCGCCCCCGCGCCTCCCCCGCCCTCCCGGGCCTCCGGGACCGCCCCCGCGCCCGCCCCGATCCGAAAGCTCTCGAGGGAGGAGATAGCCAAGTTCTTCGCCCGCCGGCCGTAGATCCCGGCCTCCCCTCCGTACCCGCCAGCGTGGCAAGGAAGAACGAGCGAACCAACATCGTGACGGTGGCCGAGGTCATGGAGGCCGGGATCGAGACCCGTCCCCTGAAGGGCAAGAGCTTCTCCATAACCGGCCATCTCAGCAAGCCCAGGAACGCCATCATCGCCCTCATCGAGCAGGCGGGCGGCACCTTTCACAAGACCCCGGCCTGGGGGACCACCTACCTCATCACGAACGAGGACTGGTCCGGGGAGCAGACCTCTAGCAAGAAGCTCATCGCCGCCCGCGCCAACCGCGTTCAGCTCCTCTCGGAGGAGAAGTTCCTCGCGATGGTGACCTCCGGCAGCTGATGAAGAAACCAGAGACGACCTTCCTGGTCGACACGGTCCTCGACCCCGACGGGAGGGCGAAGGTTCTGCGCGGACTGCGCGCGGTCGCCCGGCTCGGACGCATCGCCGAGCGGGCGATGGCCCGGCTCGAGGCCGAGGGCAGCTTCCCCGAGAGAGCCCCCTGGCTCGCCCGCTCCAAGTACGGACGCTCCTACCAGCTCAAGTACTCCCGCTTCCCGACCATCCCCACTCTCTCGCGCGAGGACGTGCCCTGGTACGGCCCCCTCTCGATGAAGACAGGCCGCGTTTGGAAGAAGGAGTACGGGAGCGGCGTCTTCTACGACTGCGTCGACGTCTTCGTCCGCGCCGGCTCCCGCCGCGAGGACGGGCTCTGGGAGCCGGCTGACTGCAAGATCGGGTACGTCAAGCTGAACGTCAGCGCCGCGACCTTCTTCCCGACCCTCCCTCCGGTCTTCGACTCCGGGGGAGTCAAGGTCGAGCAGAAACCGCCGCACTCCATCCCCCTGCTGAAGGACCAGCACCACTGGCACATAAGGTCGGCCGCGGAGTGCGTGGCCGAGAACATCGCCGGGAGCAAGGAGGCCACGCCCTTCCAGGCCATGCTCTACGCCTACCTGACGAAATGGCTCGTCGACGACGGGCACGCCGAGCGCCTCCTCTCAGAGGTGCGCCAGTACTCCATCAACCACAAGGTCGTCCGGCGGGTGATGACCGAGTAGGTCACTGCTTCGGGCGGGTGTCCACGTTCTCGAGGTCGTCCAGCTCCAGGTCCGTGTGCGTGTCCATGGAGTCTTGGTCTTGCCCGAGCTCGGCATCCCTTCCGGTCCCGTGGAGCATGTCGCCGCTCTCGCCGCGGGCCCGCACGCCCCTCGCCGCGACGCGCGCGGCCATAACCTTCAGGTCCATGACCCGGGCCGGGATTAGGACTCGATGACGTCGTAGACCACGCACTCCTGGCAGGCCCCGGAGCCGAGGGGGACGACGCAAACCTCGCAGAACGGGATTATGTTCTTCTTCACCGTCCCCCGGAACTCTCTCGACGCGGCTTCCTCGCCCGGGGCGTAGAGCCTCCAGGACCGGATTAGCCTCACCCCCGCGTAGTGCCTGTCGGCCCTCGTCACACCTCGACCTCGACGCGGTTCGCCTTCGCGGCGATCATCGCCCCGAACTGCTCCGCGAACTTCGGCCACGTGTCGGTCTTGACGTAGTTCATCTTTGCCCCGGGCCCATGCTCCCTGTCCTTCTCGGACTTCAGCCTCAGGACCTCCGGCGACTCCGCGTCGTAGACTGTCGGCTCCCCGGTCGCCCGGATGAAGCCGTAGTTGTGGATAAGGGACATTTCTCGGCTGACGTCACCCCATCCCTTCCCGGTCCCGGCTGCCGCAGACACGCGGTTGAAGACCTCGTGCTCTGAGATGTAGGCGACGAGAAGCTTCATCGAGGTCGACATGATGAGGGGCTCCGTGGCGAAGGCTTTGTCTCCCCGGAAGAAGTGTAGCCCCTCGTGGAGGGGATGGAGTATTACCCCGTTCCCGAAGTCCGGGTCCGAGGTCGGCTCGACCCGCCAGGTCTTGTAGACGCCCTTGCCCCGGGCGTCGGACACGACGAGAGGGCCGCCCTTCTTGAACACACAGTTCGCCAGCTGCCACTGGTCGTACTTCCGCACTGCCCTGAACGACCGTCCGTCCGAGAGCTCCTTGCCAGACTCCAGCCGGAACTCCAGGTTGTCCTTGTCGGGCTTCGAGTACGCCGGCAGGCCGTACGGGGCCTTGAACCTGTCGAGATGGGGCACGGCCGACAGTACAGCTCGGAGGTCGCGCGGCCGGCGGCATAACGGGCAGCATGACGATGCTCACCGCCCCCGACGAGTCAGGAAGAATGGACAAGGCCTCGATGGAGGCCGCGCTCACCGCGGCGGCCGCCGCCGTGGAGGACCTCGGCGTCAAGATCGTGCCGATCGAGGACAAGACCGTCCCCGCCGGCGTCATCCTGCTCACGGACGGCGACGGCCGCGAGGACCTCTATCCCGACCTGAGCAACCTCACGACCGTGAAGCTGCCGCACAAGAGCATGATCCTCGAGGGCGTGTGCGACTCCTGCGCCTGCTGTGGCCAGCCCCTGACGGACTCCGTGTCCGTCCAGCGCGGCATGGGCCCCGTCTGCTCGCGCAAGGGCTACTCGGAGGACCCGACCGACGCCGACGAGATGGGCGCCTTCATCTGCCTCGCCGAGTTCCAGGAGCTGGTGGAGTTCCTCACGCAGCACTACAAGCCGCTCGGCCTCCGCGGCCTCGTCAACGGCCTCGTCCGCGTGGCCTCCCTCAACCGCCCGCGTGGCCGCGACCAGAAGGAGGGCAACGCCAAGCTCTTCCGCGCCTGCTGCGACGCCGTCGAGCACCTCGGCTACATCAAGATGTCGAACGTCCTGCGCGACATCCTGGTCTGCGGCTGGCTCACGAAGGACGAGAAGGACGAGTGCTTCTCGACCCTCCGCACCAAGGCCTACCGCACGCCGAAGCTCCTGACCTACGCCTTCAAGGCCGAGCTCTCGGAGTCCGTTTTCGAGCGCCACACCCGCACCTTCCGCGTCCGCCTCGTCAACCCGGACGGCACCCTCACCGCCTCCAACGTCCCCGGCAAGACCAACAAGCGCGTCATCTGGGAGCACTTCCTGAAGGCGTTCCGCGGAGAGGCGGTGAAGATCAATGGCGAAGTCGTCCCCGTCCGCGCAAGCTCCGACGCCTAAGGCCCTCCCGGAGGGCCTGCGGGCGGCCCTGTCCGCCTGCGTAGCGGAGGCCGGGAAGGAGTACCCCGGGGTCCCCGACCGCGACCTCCAGGCGAAGGTCCTCGGCCTCTGCGTGGCCTTCGCCCACCGGGCGTCGGGAAGGGACGACGTCCAGCCCGACAACGACGTCTACTGGCACACCCGCGAGGCCTGCGGCGCCATCTCCTCCCTCACCTGCGGCATCGGGCGGTTCGTCCGGGCCGTCTCCAACACCTACCTGACCGGCTCCGAGCCGGACTCCGTCCTCCGCATTTGCTCCTGCCTCTGGCCCCACGTCGCCCATCCCGACGTCCTCCTCTCCGAGGTCATGGACTCGTGAGGAGGATGTGGGACCGTGCGAAGGACTTCGTCCAGAGGTCGGGCTGGATCCCCGTCGAAGTCCCTGTCCGGTCCGGCGGCAGGGCCCTCCCGCCCCTCATCATGTGGCAGGACCACCTCCGCCCGGACAGGGAGCCCGTCTACCTCCACGAGGCCGAGGCCATCCAGGACCGACGCGAGTATGTCGTCAGGTCCGTGATGGAGTCGTAGGTCGTCCGTCCTTCCCTTGTACCCTGCCCTGGTGACGAAGTCGATCGACGACCTGATCCGGGCCTCCTCCCTCGGGGAGGGCCTATCCTGGGTGAGCTTCGGCAAACACGTCCGGGAGCTCCGCCTGAGGTTCCGCCTCTCGGCGGACTTCGTCTGCCGAGACTCGAACCTGGCCCGTAGCCGGCTGCTCCTCATCGAGGCCGGGGCGCCCCCGCAGGCAACCCGTGACGAGGTGCGCGCGATCGCCCGGGCGATCGGCGTCTCGCTCGACTCCCTGCTCTCGAGGATGCCGTGACCCATTGGAGCCCGTTCGTCCCCTGCCCGGTGTGCAAGGAGACCGTCAACTACGGCCCCGGCCGCAGGAGATGCCAGGGATGCGGGGCCTGGTGTCACGACGGCTGTTCCATCGACTCTAGGCCGGGACAGTCCCTGAAGAAGGCGTACTGCCTCCCCTGCGTCCGGGAGAGCCCTCACCCCGCCATCGGGGGTCTCGCCAAAGCCCTGAACGACGGCGAGCGCTATCCCGCCCTCGAGGTCATCCTCTGGGCCCTCCACTTCGGGCAGGACGAGGAGGAGATGGCCCCCAAGCTAGGGATTCCCCTAGACCATGTCCGAGAGTGGGCGGCCCGCCTGCGGGAGCAGAGGATCTGGGCCGACGGGAAGACCCTCGTGGAGGACGGCGCTTACGCGGACGGTCTGTCCTTCTCCACCCACATGATCCTGTACGCGCTGTGCGCGACCGGCCACGTCCAGCGGACGTGGACCGTAGGTGCCGAGCCCGAGCCCGTACACGGGGGCGGAGGAAAGAACGAAAATGGCGAGCAAGAAGCAAAGCAAGGTGACTGAGACCACGGCCCCCGCGGCGGCCCCGAGCGGCCTGTCCGCCATCGCGGCCCTGAAGGCCGCCGTCTCGGAGCCGGTCGTCTCGGCCACGGCCGGGAGCATGGCCATTGCGGCGGAGATGAGCGACCCGGCCATCGCCGGGGCCTCTCGCAAGAACAAGTCCAGCGTCGTGACGCTTGGCGCGGACCCGAAGATCCTGTCCGTGGCGGCCGAGGCCGCCGAGATCCGGGTCCAGATGGCGAAGCTCACGACCCTGTTCCAGTCGAAGGAGAGCCAGCTGCGCGACTACGGCAAGGAGAAGCGCAAGGCCTACAACAAGCTCTTCCGCACGGACATCACGACCGTCTCGGTCCCCTATAGCGTCGAGGTCCCCCGCACCGACGACAGCGCCACCCCGGGCCGCGAGACCCGCTACGTCCAGGTCATCTGCTCCAACAAGTACTCGGTCGCGGCAGAGCCCATCATCAAGGGCGACGAGGCGCTCGGCGAGTGGAAGGGAAAGCTCTTCAACTTCGAGACGACCAAGGTCCTGAAGCCGAACGCCGAGGAGATCATCCGGAACGTGCTCTCGGAGAGCGGCATTCAGGGCGAGGCCCTGGACAAGGCCATGAACCTCCTGCTCGAAGAAAAGACCAAGGTGTCCACCGTGGAGGACTATGAGCGCCTGGAGCAGGACGCGCCCGAGCCGGTCCGCGCCTTCCTCGCCCAGACCGTAACCCGCCAGCAGCCGGGCCTGAAGTTCCCGAACGAAGAGGTCTGAGCGCCCCGGGCGAGGGGCGCCGCGAGGCGCCCCTGTAAGCTCCGACACCATGAACAATCAAGACACCAAGCTGGAAAAGGTGTTCGCGGCGCGAGAGTTCGCCGCCCGCGCGCACGCAGAGCAGAAGTACGGGACGGAGCCCTACCTCGTCCACCTCGACGAGGTGGCCTCCCTCTGCCTCCTCCACCTCCCGGGCATCGGGACGTGGGACCCCGCCGAGCCCGGCGGGAGGAGGTTCCGCCACCTCATCGTCGACTGCCTCGTCACCGCCTACCTGCACGACGTCCTAGAGGACACGGAGGCGACCAGGGGCGAGATCTCCGCCCTGTTCGGCGAGGAGGCCGCGGCCCGAGCGGAGCTCCTGTCCGACCCTCCCGGCAAGAACCGGAAGGAGAGGAAGGCGGCCCTCCACCACCGCCTCGAGCTCCTCGACGAGAGGGAGCCGGTCGGGGCCGTCGTCATCGGCGTCAAGGTCATGGACAGGCTCGCGAACCTTCGCCGCTCTTCATCCGACAGCCCTGCTCTCCTAGAGATGTACCAGCGGGAGTCTGCGGCCTTCAAGAAGGCATGCTTCCGCACCGGGATGTGCGGTCAGGCCTGGGGCGAGATCAGCCGCCTCTCGGAGTAGGCCATATATGGACGTAGTGTATGGCATACATCCGTGGCCAAGTTCAAGTCCTCCTACCACGACTCCGTCGCCTCGACCACGGCCGCCCAGGTCGCCCGCGCGACGGGCTCCCGGACGGTCGCCTTCCTCAAGGCCCTCTCCGAGGAGGACTATGCTCATCTCTCCAAGGTGCGCGCGTCCGAGGCGAGGGAGCTCTTGGACAGGCTCATCCCCCCGGCCTCGGCCTACACTGTCGTCGGCCCCTACCTGTCCGTCGTCCTTCTGAGCGAGAGCGAGATCATGGTCCCGGTGAGGATCCTCCGTCCCCGCTTCGCCCGCGAGCTCGACGTCGCGGAGGTGATGTGCGCCTGAGCTCACTGTTGCTGCGGCGCGAACGGCTCCGGGATCGCCCCCGGGTGGCCGAGCGGCTTCGGGACGGGGAGGGGCGTCTCGACGGTCGGCCGCGGCGCGGCGTTCTTGCGGGACATGAGGGGCTTCGGGCGGATCTCGACCACGGTCGTCCCGGGGGTGTTGGTGTCCGGAGGGTCGGTGACGTTCATCCCCTGCGCGGTCAGGTAGCCCTTCCACCACGCCCGCATCTCGTTCATGTCGTCGTGGATCTGGCGTATCTCCTTGTCCTTGCGCTCCGACTCCTCCTTCAGCGCCTTGAGGACCTCCTCGACGTTGGACTTCGGCGCCGGGGGCCGGTTCAGGTAGGTCGTCACGATGGGGACCACAGTGACGGCGAGGCCCGTGCACACGGCCCCGATGAGCGTCACCAGGGCGGCCACGCGTCCCTTGTGGTTCCGGAAGGCCCTGGAGGCCGCGACCACCTCCTCGGCTTCCTCGACCTTCGGGGGCATCCCCGACTCTACGGACTAGAGGCCGAGCGTGGCTAGGGGCTATTACAGGAGGGGCTCCCACTCCAAGACGGGGGACGCGGTCCCGGGCATGCCGCGCGGCCCTCTTTACTGGGCCCTCAGGGAGTTCCACGACTCGCTCGACGCCGCCTCCCGCGGCCTGAGCCTGGTGGACTCCGCAAGGGCGGGATCGGGCGTCTACGTCCGCCCCGGCATCGGGTGCGACGCCACCGTGATCGAGGAGTCCCCCATCTCTCCCCTGGCGCCAAGGGTCAAGCAGCGCGTCGCCTCCAGGTGCGGCGAGAAGCCCTGCGCCTGGGCCCACTACCGCCTCCGAGAAGGAGGGGTCTCCGTCGGGGTCAGGTCCTGCGCCGACCACGTGGTCCTCCTCATCGACGAGGACCTCTGGGTGAAGGAGATCGGCCGCTACGAAGACTTTGTCGTCTTCGAGGTCATGTCAGGATGAGCGGAGGTCCGCCGACCCCGCCCGTACCCGCGGGCATGGGCGAAGCGGCCGTAGCGATCAAGAAGTTCCCGCGGAACATGAACGAGCCGGACGAGGAGATCGTCCGGATCCAGGACACCCCCTGGCTGATCAAGATTCTGTCCCTGGCGGAAAAGTCCCTGGTGATGACAGACCCGGTCGTCGTGACCTACGTTTGCCAGTCCGGGGCGGACTGGAACGTCGGGAAGGCGGTCCTCGAGACCGAGTCCGAGTCCTGGGTCAAGGAAAAGAAGAAGCTGACGGACGGCATCAGGGCTCGCCTGACGGGCAGCATGGTCCCCCTCCACGACGGCTTCGACTCCGAGCTCTCCGAGGCCCTCGAGCGCGCCCGCAAGGCGGCATTCCTGCGCGTGGTCCGCGATCAGGCCAGGGCCTTCCTGGAGGTCGTGACGTCCGAGGACGCGACGCGCGTCTGGCAGGAGGAGGAGATCAACATCATCCTCGAACAGTGAGCCGGCGGGCGTAATGTCGGGCGTTGTCCTCTCTAAAGAGACTAATCGACTGGCTTCTTTCCCTCTTCCGACCCGCGGCGCCCCCGGCCGCGGCGGCGCCCCTTCCGCCCGTCGCGACGGGAGCCTCCATCCTGGCCCTCGCCATGGGGCCGACGGGCCCCGTCGGGGCGACAGGTCCGTGGCCTGCCGGCCCGACCGGCCTCACCGGGGCCACCGGGCCGACGGGCTCCGTCGGACCCCCTCCGCGCTCTTTCCCCGAGTCGAAGGCGGAGAGGGTTGCCTCGACTATAGCGCTCGGAGTCGGGAGGCTCGTCGAGTTCAGGTCGCACTGCAACCTCACTCAGGTGAACGGGAACCTTCTCCTGGAGGGGAACATATCGATCTACCTCGTGGAGAACAACCTGGAGGCCCTTCTCTCCTCAGTGTCATCCCTCTCCCCGAACTCGAGGGCCTCCTCCATCCCATGGCTGGCCTCCACCATCGAGACCAGGCTGAAGGCTCTGGGAGTAGAGGTTTCCCTCGACATGGACGTCCTGGAGGAGGCCTCGAAGAGGGCCCTGTCTCTCTCTTTCGAGAGGACCTTCTCGGCCGTGGCCACCGTCCTCGTCGAGAGGGTGGACCATACGAGGGCGCAGGAGCTTTGGGCTGAGGCCATCGCCAGGTATGTCATGGAGTCATGAGCGTCAGCGTCACCGAGCGGGAAAAATGGACCGTCGACTGGGTCCGTGAGCGCATGAAGGCCGGCCATCACCAGGCCCTGGCCTCATACCTCCGGAACAGGTCCAAGTCTCAGGAGGCGGAGGCGGAGGCCGCCGGGCTCACCCCCTCCGACATCGTCTACGCCGGGTTCAGGACAGAGAACGGGCAGACGGCGGTCCCCGACGCGGCCATGCGGGTGATGCGCGTCCCCGGCCTCGACGTCCGGATCGTGTTCGCCATCTGCAAAAGTTCGACGGACTTCAGGAGCGTTCGCCTCTTCGAGCATCGCCTGCGCCAGAACATGAAGAGCGGGGAGATACTCCTGACCCCGGAGGTTCAGGAGGTGCTCGACGAGCTCTGCGTCCGGGACGTTATGGAGTCCTGATTGCGCGGCCTCGCGATGGCCGCGCACAACAACTACCTCCGGGTCCAGGGCACAACGGACTGCTTTACGTTCCACGACTCCGACCCTGTCTCCGTCGCGTCCGCCCTCGCCGCCGCGGTCGCGCGCGCGAACTATCACAGGGCCGCCCGGGTCCCGGCGATCCTCGTCTGGCGACGGACCTCCCATCCCGACCTTCGCCCCCTCACCCAGATAGGCGAGGGCCACTCTCCCCTAAGCTGAGCTCGGCACTATGCCATACCTCGCCGAGGGGTATGGCATATACCGCGGAGATCCCCTCAGTCGCCGAAGCACCACCAGAGGACGCGCTCGATCTCGGTCGGGTCCACGGTGGTGAGGAAGGAGACAGCCGTCAGGGGCACGGCGTCCGGGGCCGTCGGTGCAGAGTAGACGAACTCGCCGCCCGCCGGGATGTTGAAGTTCGCGGACCCGGAGCTGTTGAGCTTGATCGAGATCTCGCTCGACGTGTTGTTGCGGATGACGAACAGCTTCGCCGCCGTCACGGAGCCGAAGGGGATGGCGAACGCGGTCCCGACGACCGTCCCCGGGGGGACGTCGGTGGACCCCGACTGACCAGCCTGGTACGTCCCCGCCACCACGAGGGCGGCGACCCCGGATCCTGGAGGCGAGCCGGGAGGGGTGTACTTGAGGTTCAGCGTCGCGTTGAAGTTGTCGGCTGCCATCTCGTCCTGGGAGGCGGATTCAAGGCCTAGGACCGGATGACCGAGGCGGCCAGGGCCGTCCTGTAAGCGTCCGCCGCCATCTCCTCCCTCGTCCCCGCGATCGTGTCTATCGTCCTGGCCTGGTGGGTGGCAACGTACCTATGTATCTCGTCGGCCGTCGACGACCAGACCCCGGCCGTGCTCCTTTCGAAGGAGACGTGCACGACGAACGACCACTCCCTGCTCGAGAAGAACGCCCTGAGCAACATCGTCTCGACCTCCTCCGGCTCGGTGAAGGGGATCTCCATCGACGATATGGCGACGTCGTCGTGGACCCTGGCCGGGACCCAGGACCTCCCGTCGAACACTAGCGCCTTCTCTTCGTGGAGGTAGGTCGGCCACTCCCCTGGCATGAGCGTGTGCAGGGCGATCCGGACGACGGGGATCACGACTCCATCACCTTCTCGACCACGAGGTAGTCCTTTGTCTCCGCGCAGGACCTCGGGAGCCTCCTTGCTGTCTTCGCGGGGCTTGTCACCCCGCACCGGAGGCACCGGACCTTGAGGGTGTACTCGACCGCCAGGCTCCACCGTCCGAACTCCTCCCATTCGTGTTCTCCCAGCGGCGGCCTCCTCGCCGCCCGGGCAAAGAGCCTCGCCGCCCTCGCGGCGAGGGCCAGGGCCGCCGCGATGGCCAGGAGCCCCGTCACGATCCCATGACCGTTTCCGCCAGACAGGACGCCTCGTAGCAGTCCTTCGGGGCACCCTCGTGGAGCTCTCCGCTCTTGACCCGGACGTGGGCGCGCGTCCCGTCCAGACGGTAAACACTCAGGACGTTCGGCTCGTCGGACGCCACGATCCTCTTCCCCTTCCAGGACCCGATGAGCTCCTCCCCGCTCGGGATGTCGCCCACCCTGGTCCCGGGGATTGCGATGTCGATAGAGGCTCCGCGGTCTATCATCCAAGACATGGTCTCGTACGTGCAGGAAAGCTTGTCGACCCCCTTCGCCGTGGCGACCCTCCCGACGGCGGCCTTGAAGTCCCACTTCTCGGTCATGTGACAGAGTACAGGCCTCTAATGGTAAGCTTCACCATGGAGCCCAAGAACGAGACCGAGGCGCAGCCGAAGGACCTCAACGGGGAGACTTCCTCCGCTCCCCCGAAGCCGTTCGACTGGAACAACCCGGACGCCATCGTCCTCGACGACGACGGCGAGATAGACTGAGCCCGGTACTGTCCCGGCGTGCGGGACATAGGATCCAAGAGCACCACCGGCCCGGAGGCCGTCCTGTGCGCGGTCATCGACTGGTGGCTTTCCGGGTTCAACCTGCCCGCCCTGGTGGCCAACGCCCTCGAGACGGCGGCCCCGGACGAGATGTGGTCCAAGCGCCCGGAGGACCTGGCCTCCGCCCTGTCTCACCGAATCCCCTGGGACAGGGTGAACAGTCATTTCTGGCGTTCCGCCCAGGCCATTCCGGCCGTCCGCCACATGGTCGAGTTCGCGGTCCGCGCCTGGAGGGCGTCCGGCCCTTCCAGGGCCCAGGAGGTCCGACAGTTCGTCGCCTCCGTCATCCTCCGCGCGGCGGGGGAGATGGTGGCCTCCTCCGGATGGCTCGAGGCCAACGCCGAGGCGATATCGGCTGCCAGGGCCTCGCGCCGGAGGAAGAAGTGATACGCGGGGTCCCCGTGGTCGCCGCCCTCCTTGACGACGCGCGGCCTCGCCCCGTCGTCCCCCTCCGCGCCGTCGAGATGGTGGCCGAGATCCACGCCCGCGCGGCCTCTTTCATGGGCAGGAAGATGAGCCGGGCCCTCCCGACGCAGATTCTCGCCATGGCAAGGTCGGTTCTCCACGAGCAGGTCCAGATCCGCGGCCTCTCCACCGACTCGAGCATGAGCTGGCTGTCTGTCGACGTCGACCCGGAGGACCCCTGCCGGATCCGAGTCCTGTGCGACGCGGCCACCCTCGACCAGCTCGACGCCGACCTCCGCAACCGGGACTGCCCGCGCTGCGGGGGGCTCCTCACGTTCGGCGTCCGCCACACCCAGGACGAGTGCGACGAGACCCTAGTTCGGGACGTCCTCGAGTCCTGACGCCTGCGCGAGCTGCTCCGTCAGCTTCCCGACGTCGGCTCCCCAGATGGACAGGATCTGGTTCATCCCGTGGCGCTCGACGTAGAGCATGAGCGCCTGCTCCTCAAGCCTCATGTCCCTCTCCCCGCACGAGGCCATGCACACCTCCCGGATGACGACCATGACCCACGGCTGCTCGGGCTCCGTCTCGTCATACTGCTTGGGCTCTGCGTCCAAGATCCTCTTCACGGCGTCTGCCGCCGACGTCGCGTTGATGAGACGGAGGTCCCTTTCGTTCGCCGGCCTGGTCGTGTTCCGCCAGTCCTCCATGTGGTAGACGACGAGCTCCCCGAGCTCGCGCCCGCGATACAGGACCTTCCTTGTCTCCGACATCCGGGGACCCTACCGATGTAGGTTCGGCCGATGGAGACAGAGGTCATCCCCTACGCGCCGACGAAGAAGATCACCGGCCTAATGGCCGTTATGAGCCAGGACGGAGACACGCCCTACGGCTGGGACAAGAACGACCCGGCGGACGTGGCTATCGCGCGCCGGACCTTCAACCGCTTTAGGCAGCAAGGCTACGCCGCCTTCAGGGCGAAGGCGGAAGAGGGTACGGAGAGGACGGGCGAGCAGATGGATGAGTTCGACCCGGAGGCGGAGCGGATCATCTTCGTCCCCCAGCTCGTCGGCGGCTGACTTGGACTGGGTGATACAATCCTGCGGGTCGGACTCCGTCACCGCCCCGTCCTCTCCCCACGGCCCGTGCGGGAACTCTGCCGGAACGGTGACGCACGTCCGGACCGTCCAGATGGAGGCCATGGTCTACCACATGTCTTCGGTCGCCCAGCAGATGACCGTCGTGTTCCGCCAGATGGCGGAGGCGGTGACCGCCGCCGCGGTCGGCCTGCAGAGCCTTAGCCTCTCCTGCAACAGCACGAACTCCACACTGTGGACTGGGACGGGATCCGCCTGGGTCAGGACGGGAGTCGAGTACGTACGACCCCACTATGAGCCTCCGACCCCCGAGCAGGTCCGCATGTTCTCCCTGCGGAGCAAGAGGGACGCTGTTAGGAGGGGAGCGGCCAATGTGAAGGCAGAGTCCCTTCTCCGATCCCTCCTGACCGAGAGACAGGACCGGGACTTGACCGAGCACGGCTGGTTCGACGTCCCCGTCAGGTCCGAGGAGGGAGAGAGGACCTATCGGATACACCGCGGCTCCGCCGGGAACGTCCACCTGCTCGGTCCGGACGGCAAGGCCGTGGAGAGGTACTGCGCCTACCCGAGGGGCGGCCTGCCCGCGGCTGACTCCATGGCGGCCCAGAAGCTGATGCTCGAGGCGAACGAGCGTAAGTTCCTGAAGGTCGCGAATAGGACTCGGCTCAGATGAGCGAAGTCGAGATCACGGACGAGGACCGCCAGTCCTTCCTTGCACGGCTGCAGGCCGGCGTGCGGGCGACGAAGACGAACGTCCACACCTCCCACTGCTGCGCCGCGCACGGGTGCAAGTACGGGGACATGAACTGTCCGGTCGAGAGGAAGGAGCTCGCGCAACAGAACCTGTGCGAGCGCTGCGAAGACGCCATCGTCGAATACAAGATGAACGAAGGACCGGCCGAGACCTACGCGAGGTCGGTGGTCAAGAGGGACCTCGAGGAGGGAAACTACATCCTCGTCGACGGGAAGAAGCTACGGCTAGGGAAACTAAGGACGGCGACGGCGACGAAGGCTCAGTACGCGGACCTCATCTGGGCCGTGAAGACTGCGTACCTTGCCGGCGTGTCCCGGACGTAATATGCGTCGGACAGGAAGACAATGAGCACAGTCAAGGAACAAAAAGGTGGCGGATTCCTCGCGTCGCTGCGCAGCGCTTTCATCGCGGAGGATGAGCCCTCTCCTCAGGAGGAGACAGCACCCGCGAAGCCTGTTCCTCGACCTGAACCCGTGGCGGCGGTGCCTTCCCCCTCGCCCGCCCAAGACCCGGAGCTGATCCGAAAGATCGACGAGCAGGCCATGGCGCGCCTCCAAGGGCCTGTCGAGGCCGTGGCGGGCACCTACGCCGAGTTCATGGCCTCCATGGAGGCTCTCGCGGAGGCCGTCCCGGACATGGGCCAGAGGCAGAGGGCCGTCATCAAGCTGATGACGAAGAAGAAGATCCCCCTGCCGAAGATTCTGAGCGATCTCGACGCGTGCATCGGGGCCCTCGAGCAGGAGGGGCGGACCTTTCGCTCCGAGTCCGAAAAGCACGTGGAGAAGAAGGTCGGCGGCCTGAAGGCAGAGTCGGAGTCCATCTCCTCCACCATCGCCGCCAAGGAGGCGCAGCTCGCGGCCCTTCAGGCCGAGCTTTCCGCCCTCAGGTCCAGCAAGTCCGCGAAGGACGCCGACGTCCGGGCGGCCGAGGACATGGCCGCCACGGTCCAGGCCCGCTTCACCGTCGTCTACAACGGAACCCATGCGGCCATGACGGCCCAGCGCAAGCAGGTCTCTGACCTGATCGACAAGGAACAGGTATGACTACAGACATCAAGCCCAAGTCCTCGTGGAGCCGCCCGGAGAACTGGGCCACCTGGCTCGGCGTCGGCGCTCTCGGGCTTCTCGGCTTCTCCATGCTCGACAAGATCCTGCCGCTGGTCGTCAGGGTCATGGAGAACGCCCTGTACGCGGGCATCCTCGGCGTCGCCATCACGGGCTTCGCCTTCGTCCTCGTGAACAAGGACATCCACCGCCTGGCCTGGACACTCTATAAGTCCGGCATGCGATGGCTGACGAACCTGGTCATCACCATCGACCCCATCGGGATCCTGAAGGAGACCCTGGTCGAGGTCAAGGAGAAGATCAAGGAGATAACCCGCTCGGAGGCCTCGCTGCGCGAGCAAATCCGGAGCCTCGAGTCCGCCATCGCCTCCGGCGACCAGGAGGCCGAGGAGAACTGGAAGCGCATGGCCGCGGCCAAGAAAGCGGCCAAGGACGGGAACCGCTCGATGGGGAAGGCCGCAATCCTGGCCGGGCGTCAGGCGGGGCGGGTCAAGCAGTCGAACGCCACCCTCAACCAGCTCCTGGCGAAGCTCCGCAAGTTCCTGGATGTGACCGTCCGGATGCGCGAGGGCGCCGAGTTCACGGCCGAGGATATGGAGGCGACCATTGGCGTGAAGGAACGAGAGCGCAAGGCGATCCGCGCCGCGCACAAGGCCCTCTCCCTGGCAAGCCGCATCATCAAGGGCGACCGCGAGATGGAGATGTACAACATGACCCTCGAGCACCTGAACAACGACTACTTCGAGAAGATCGGGCAGATCGAGCAGTTCATGGCAGACTCGCAGAACGCCCTCGACACGATGGACCTCCAGAACATGGTGTTCGAGGAGGACGCGTTCAAGGAGTTCGAGGCGTGGGAGCACAAGGCCGACGCCGTAGGTCGGGTCAAGGCCCGGGTAGACGACGGCTCGGACGCCGAAGCGTACGCGGAGCAGGAGGAGCTCGAGGCCCAGCAGGCCGAGGCCCCGAAGCGCCAGTCCTACGCCGACCTGTTCGACATCAAGAAGTGAGTGGAAGGGAAAGAAGGTAAGACCATCATGGCAAGAGTAAAATGGGGATCCGTAGCGGTCCTGGTAGGCGTTCCCGCCGTCCTCGGCGGCCTTTTCTACGCGAACAAACACGGGATGCTGGACGCGGCCGGCGCGGCCTCCGCGTCGGTCCCGCAGGTGGCGGCGGTCCCCGACCTCGCCCCCGGCAGCGAGTCGCAGGCGACTCCGGGGGTCGCGCAGCTCCCGCTGCCCGCCCAGGCGGCCGTCGCCGTCCCGGGCCCGCTCGTCCGCTCGCTCCACATGGCGTGGAACTCGCAGATGGGCCTCATGCTGGCCAACGGCGGCCCCCGCACGACGCAGGGGAGCCTCATGGAGAAGCACGGGGTGAACCTCCAGCTGATCCGCGAGGACGACGTGATGAAGATGCAGGCTCAGCTCATCTCGTTCGCCACCGCCCTCAAGAAGGGCGACCCTAACCCGAGCGACGGCGCACACTTCATGTCCGTGATGGGCGACGGCTCGGCCGCCACCATCGCCGGGATGGAGGAGGCGCTCAAGAAGCTCGGCCCGGAGTACATGGCCGAGGTCATCGGCTCCGCCGGCTACTCGCGCGGCGAGGACAAGCTGATGGGCCCCCCGGAGTGGAGGACGAACCCGAAGGCCGCCCGCGGCTCGCTGGTCTCCGTGTACCTGAAGGACGGCGACTGGAACATCGTCATGAAGTGGGCGTCGGACAACCAGCTCAAGGTCAACCCGAACGAGAAGACCTACGACCCGACGGCGATCAACTTCTACTCCACCGACGACTTCATGAAGGCCGCCGAGGCCTACATCGCCGGCGCCTGCGACGACCGCCCGATGGTCATCGACGGCAAGAAGAACGGCGAGACGAAGCACGTTTGCGTCAACGCCGTGTCCACCTGGACCCCGGCGGACGTGAACGTCGCCAAGAAGAAGGGCGGCCTCGTCAACATCGTCTCCACCAAGGAGTACCGGAGCCAGATGCCGAACACCATCATCGGCATCAAGAAGTGGGACCAGGACAACCGAAAGGTCGTCGAGGAGTTCCTGTCCGCCATGTACGAGGCGGGCGACCAGGTCAAGGCCTTCCCCGCCGCGCAGCAGCGCGCCGCCGAGGCCTCGTGGGCCGTCTACAACAAGGAGGAGACGCCCGACTACTGGCTGAAGTACTACAGGGGCGTCACCGAGCCCGACGCCAAGGGCCTGATGGTGGAGCTCGGCGGCTCGTCCGTCAACAACCTCCAGGACGCCCAGCGCCTGTACGGCCTGCTCCCGGGGACCGCCAACCTGTTCGCCGCGACCTACACGGTCTTCGGCGACATCGTGAAGGCGGCCTACCCGAAGGACGTTCCGAGCTACCCGCCAGTCACCGAGGTACTGAACACCTCCTACACCGAGGCGATCGCCAAGCGCTCGACGTCGACCGTGAAGGCGGACGCCCCGACCTTCCAGGCCGCCACCGAGGTCAAGCAGGTCGTGTCCTCGCGCTCCTGGAGCATTAACTTCGAGACCGGCAAGGCGACGTTCACGCCGGACGCGCTGAAGCAGATGCGCCAGCTCCGCGACGAGCTGCTCGTCGCGGACGCCCTCGCCATCGAGGTCGTGGGCCACACCGACAACACCGGCGACCCCGCCCGTAACCTGTCGCTCTCCCAGGCCCGTGCCCAGGCGGTCCGCGACTGGCTCTCCCAGCAGTCGGCCGAGAGCTTCCCCGCGAACCGGTTCGCCAAGGTCAAGGGCATGGGCGACACGAGCCCGCTGCCCGGCGCGTCGAACGACACCGAGGCGGGCCGCGCCAAGAACCGCCGCGTGGACATCGTCCTCGGCAAGACGTGACGAAAATGAGCTCGGACCAAAAGTTCTGGCTCATCCTCTGGGTCTCCGCCTTCGTCTGCGGGACGGCGACAGTCGTCGGGGTCACGGCCTTCTATCAGCCTGGCCCCGACGACTCCATCCTGTGCCTGAAGGAGGGCGGGAAGTGGGAGTTCCATCCGTCCAGGACCGGGAACGACACCGGGTACTGCGACCGCCCGGGAGACAGGAAAGACAAGTGAAAGCGTTCCTACCCAACGGCTCCGTCTCCCCCTCCGGCCGGGCCGCCATCGTGGCGGCCTGGGCGGCCATCATCCTCGGCGTCTGGACACTCGGGTCCGCCTTCATGGTCCCGTCGCCCCTCGAGACCCTCTCGGCCCTCGGCCGCATGTTGACGCAGGAGGGGCTCCTGTACGAGCTCTTCCAGAGCGCGAAGACGAACCTCGAGGCGCTAGCGATCTCGGCCGTCCTCTCGCTCCTCCTCTCCTACCTGACCGTCGTCCCGGCGCTCCGGCCCGCGGCGGCCGTCGTCGCCAAGGCCCGGTTCTTCGGTCTCGCCGGCTTCGTCGTCATCTTCACCATGGCGTTCGGCGGCGGCCATGCGCTGAAGGTCTCCCTCCTCGTCTTCGGTATGACGACCTTCTACGTCACCTCCATGGCCTCCGTCGTCGCCTCCATCCCGAGGGCGGACTTCGACCAGGCTCGCTCCCTCCGCATGGGGGAGTGGCGCACCGTCTGGGAGGTCGTCGTGCTCGGGAAGGCCGACGAGGCCTTCGAGGTCACCCGCCAGAACGCGGCCATGGGCTGGGTCATGCTGACCATGGTCGAAGGCCTCGTCCGCTCCGAGGGCGGCGTGGGCGGCCTCATCCTCAAGCAGAGCAAGCATTTCCACCTCGACGCGGTCTTCGCCGTGACCCTGTCGATCGCCGTCGTCGGCGTCCTCCAGGACGCCTTCATCTCCTGGGTCCGCGGCCTCTGCTGCCCGCACGCCAAGCTCACCCTGGAGAAGCGATGACGAAGGTCCTACACGTCCGAATCATATACGACCCGGAGGCCTTCTCCCCGTCCGACGTTAAGTCCAAGATCGTCGAGGCCCTCCCCGGCACCTTCGCGAAGCTCGGCCTCTCCGCCGAGGACGAGGACGCCCTCCAGCTCGCCGGGGAGGCCAAGGCCCTGCTCGGCGGAGACAACTTCTCCCTCCACGAGATGAGCCATCTCCTGACCGAGTTCGCCGAGGACGCGCGGACGGTCGCCGAGCTCCTCATGGAGGACCGCCCTTTCACGCCCGCGGCGCGAAGGATTCTCCGGAGGCTCAGGGGGCGCCCGAAGAGCCCTGGAAGCCTTGAGGAGGCGGAGGAGGAGCTCGAGTACCTGAAGGCCCGGAGGGAGTACGCGGACGCCCTCCTGAAGGGCGACCAGAGCCCGCTTGCGCAGAAGTTCCTGGGGCTCGAGAAGTCCCGGCTCGCGGACAAGATCGGAAAGGTGGAGGCGAACATCCAATGGCTGAAAGAAGAGTGACCCCCCGGACTCTGACCGGCCTTGCCATCGGCGACAGCCTCGGCATGCCCTTCGAGATGAAGGACTCCGGACACCTCTCCCTCGTCGCGTGGGACGGGTCTTTTCAGGCCTGCCTGCCCGACCATCCCTTCTGCAACAACCTCGTCCCCGGCCAGTGGACGGACGACACGAAGATGGCCCGTGCCCTCGCGAAGTCCCTGATATCCCGCGGCGGTTACGACTCCGGCGCGGCCGCCGACGGGTACCTCGATTGGTTCCGCAGCGACGACCATCGCGGCATGGGGACCGCGACGAAGAGCGCGCTCGCGCGGCTCGACTCCGGGACGCACCACTTCGACAGCGGGGAGCCCGGGGCCGAGGGGAACGGGACCGCCATGCGCATCGCGCCCCTCGGGCTCGCGCTCCACGGCCTCCCCGACTCCGAGATCGCCCAGTACGCCAGGGCCGACGCCGCCATCACCCACTTCAGCGAGGAGGCCCTCGAGGGCGCCGTCATCGTAGCACTGGCGGTGGCGGCCCTCGCCCGCGGGGAGGGGAAGGAGAGCTTCCTGAACGCCCTCTCCTCGGAGGACGTCCGCCCCTCGCTCGTGAAGAACCAATCCTTCATGGCCTCAGGCATGGCGATGGGCTTGCTGAAGGCCCCGCTCGAGAAGCGGGTCGCCGCCCTCGCCAACACCATCGGGACGAAGGGCCACGTCGTCCAGACGGTCCCGGCCGCCCTCTTCTGCTTCATCATCGCCGGCTCCTTCGCCGAGGCCGTCGAGCTCGCCGTCCGCGCGGGCGGCGACACCGACACGACGGCCGCCGTGACCGGCGCCCTCGCGGGGACCTACTACGGGCCGGCCGGGACCCTCCCCTACTGCGGGAGGCTGGAGGACTCGGCCGCCCTCGTCAGGATGGACGGGGAGCTCCTCGCCGTGTCCGGCTAAAGACCTGAGTCTCGGCCGCAGAAGAAAAGCAATGAAGAAGGTCCTTACCCGGGGAAGCCCATGAACGCGTACGAAAAGAAGGACGTCCTCGTCCAGATCGAGAACGTCTCCCTGAGCTTCGGGGTCACGCAGATCCTGAAGCCGATCCACGCGGAGGTCCGCGACGTCGTGCGACCGGACGTCTGCCAGGGCCAGATAGTGGGCGTCCTCGGCCCGTCCGGGATCGGGAAGACACAGTTCTCCCGTATCCTGACCGGCCTCCAGCAGCCCACGACCGGGACTGTCACGGTCGGAGGAAGGCCCGTCGAGGCGGGCGTGGTCGGAATGGTGGCGCAGAACTACCCGCTGTTCGCCCATCGGACCGTCCTGGGGAACCTCCTCGTCTCCCTGGAGAAGTCCGGTCTCTCGAAGAAGGACCGCCTGGAGAAGGTCCGCGAGCATCTCTCCCGCTTCAACCTGGCTGACAAGGCGAGCCTCTTCCCCGCTCAGCTCTCCGGCGGCCAGCGCCAGCGCGTCTCCATCATCCGAGAGCTCCTGTGCAGCGAGCACTTCATCGTCATGGACGAGCCCTTCACGGGCCTCGACCCCGTCATGAAGGACCGCGTCTGCGACCTCATCGTCCAGGTCTCCAACATCGACGAGCGCAACACCATCTTCGTCGTCGCCCACGACATCCAGTCCCTCGTCACCATCTCCGACACCCTCTGGCTTTTCGGCCGCGACCGGGACGAGCAGGGGAAGCCGATCCCCGGGGCCTATGTCAAGAGGACGTACGACCTCATGGAGCGCGGCCTCGCCTGGACGCCCGGCCTCTCCTCCACGCGACAGTTCGCCGACTTTTGCGCGGAAGTCCGCTCAGCCTTCGAGGACCTTTGAGCAAGAAACCTCTGTTCAACGAGTATGAGGCCTACACCGAGGACGCCTACGCCCTGTCGGCCGAGGTGGTGAAGGTTCTCAGCCCCATCATCGACAAGTATGCGCCCAGCCACACGTTGCGCGACATCGAGTCCGTTGTCCTGGGATCGGCGGCCGTCATCACGTCGGAGAAGATCCTGCGGACTGCCCTTGCCCGCCATGATCTGGAGAGGGCCGAAGAGAGGCATGCGGGTGTCGACCACGTTCGCAGGTCCTTCGACCTGCTCGGCACGCTCTCGGACGTCGACCGCGGGATCGCCCAGCACACTCTTCTCGTGGCTCTGAGGGAGCCCGGCGTCGCCCAGGACGAGTACCTTCCGGAGGCCCTGGGCCTGCTCCCCGACTTCCTCCGCGGTGTCCCCATCCCCGTTCCCTCAAGCGGCCCGATCAGCGAGCTTGTCGACAAGCTCGCCGAGATCGCCAGGAGGGACCAGCGCTTCCTGGATAACTTCCTCGCCGGGAACCCTGCCTCCCCGATGTTCAGCGACGAGGAGGACTGATGCCGACCGTCCTGCTGTCGCCGCAAGGCTCCATGGACTCCAACGACGTCTGGAGGGCCTGCATCAAGAAGCCCGGCTGGGACTCGCACCGGGCCCGTCGCTCGATGCTCCCTGACCCCGTCCCGGACGTCATGTGCGTCTACGGGAAGAACTACTTCTGCGACAACATGGCGGAGAGGGCCGGCCTCGCCCTCCTCGATCCTCCGGACTCCTGGCTTCCTTCTCTGTCCTACGACTACCTGAAGAGGAAGGTCGTTTTCTGCAAGGCCTCCGAGATCGGAGACTTCAGCGAGCGCGCCTTCTTCAAGCCGGCGAACGACAAGGTGTTCGAGGCCGGCGTCTTCGAGAGGGGGTCCGACGTCCCCCTGCGCTTCATCGACCCTGAGTGCCCTTGCCTCGTCTCCGAGGTCGTCGCCTTCGACGTCGAGGTCCGGCTCCACTTCCTCGACGGCGCAGTCCAGGCCTGCCAGCAATACCGCCTCTACGGCGACCGCGAGGAGGACGAGGTGCACGAGGACGCCAAGCTCTTCGCCCGGGAGGTCATGTCCCGCGAGTACGAGCGCCTTCCCTCCTCCGTCGTGCTCGACGTCGGCCACGTGGAGGGCGTCGGGTGGGCGGTCGTGGAGGCGAACCCTCTCTACTCTTCCGGCATCTACGCCGGGACGGACGCCGTCGACATCCTGGACTCCATACTCAGGGCCTCCGGCCCCGTGTCGGCGCTCCTCGAGCGCGACCGCCCTTTCCTCCGGAACCCGTGAGCGTAATGTCCCGCATGATGGGACAGTACGGGATCCAGATGAACATCACCTGCGACAAGGACGAGATCCTCGAGAAGCTGAGGGCCAACCTGGAGCAGCACTCGAAGCTCGTGGCCGAGGCGCGCGACGGATACGTCAAGAGGGCCGCGACGGAGCTCGAGAAGAAGCTCGCCCTCGTCCGAGAGGGGAAGGTGGTCTCGCTCTCCTTCCACCTGAAGGTCCCGAAGGACTACTCGACCGTCTACAAGACGGCGATCCAGATGCTAGAGCATCACCAGGAGGAGAGGATCGTCCTGTCGGCGACCGAGTTCCGCCAGCTCGTCGAGGACGAGTGGGACTGGACGCGAGAGTTCTTCGGCTCCAACTCTGCCTATTCCGCCGGCACCCGCGAGTACGGGCTGAGCAAGGGCGTCCACTTCTCCGATGAAGACTGAGTACGTCCTCGAGCGGACCGTCAGGTACGTGGCCGTCTACCCGGACGGCCGGCGCCTCCACGTCAGCCGAGAGGACGCCGCCGCCTTCGGGGAGCGCTGGGAGCGGGACGAAGGGTGCGTCCTGGAGACCGAGGTCGAGCAACGACACGTCCTGGCGCTCGGGGCGGTCAGGCTCGTGTAAGCTCGGCCGTGATCCCGCGCTACACCCTCCCGATCTACCAGAAGCTCTGGTCCGACCAACATCGCTACAGGACCTGGGTAGACGTTGAGCTCGCCCACTGCCGGACCATGGAGTGGGAGCATCTCGTCCCCCACGACACGGCGGACGCCATCGCCCGCACCATCCCCGACGTCCTCGACGAGGCCCGCATCGCCTCCTACGAGGCCGTCACGCGCCACGACGTCCTCGCCTTCCTCGCCTACCTGGAGGACATCTCCGGCGGCCACGGTCGGTGGCTCCACCACGGCCTCACCTCCAGCGACCTCGTCGACACGGCCCTCGCCCGTGTCCTCGTCCAGGTGACGGACGTCCTCATCAACCATGCCTCGGAGCTCATGCGCGAGCTCGGGGAGAAGGCCGTCCTCTACGCCTCGACGCCGATGATCGGCCGCTCCCACGGCGTGCATGCGGAGCCCGTCACTTTCGGGCTCGCCCTCGCCTCTCACCTGGCGGAGATGGGGAGGTGTCGCAAGCGCCTCCAGGCCGCCAAGAAGGAGATAGCTGTGGGCAAGCTCTCCGGCCCCGTCGGGACGCACTGGAACGCCCCGGTCGTCGCGGAGCGGAGAGCCCTGGCCTCCCTCGGCCTCGAGCCCGAGCCCGCGGCGACCCAGGTGGTCGCCCGGGACCGGCATGCCCACTACGTCTCCGTGCTCGCCGTCATGGCCGGCGCCGTCGAGCGCCTGGCGACGAACGTCCGCCACTGGCAGCGCACGGAGGTGGGGGAGGCCATGGAGCCGTTCTACCCCGACCAGAAGGGCTCCTCCTCGATGCCGCACAAGCGCAACCCCGTCGGGAGCGAGAACCTGTGCGGCCTATCCCGCATTGTCCGCTCGGCCGTCGTTCCCGCGCTCGAGGACATATCCCTCTGGCACGAGCGGGACATCTCCCACTCCTCGGTCGAGAGGCACGTCCTGCCGACCTCGACCTCCGTCCTCGGCTACATGCTCGACCGCGCCGCGAAGATCGTGAAGGGTCTCGAGGTCCGGCCCGAGCGCATGAGGGCGAACCTCGAGTCTGGCGGCGGGACCTTCTACAGCGAGGCCCTGATGCTGGCCCTCGTCAGGAAGGGTCTGGGCCGCAGGGAGGCCCATAGCGTCGTCGAGGACGCGGTGCGGAACTCCGCCGTCGCCCGTCGCCCCTTCCGCGAGTACGTGTGGGACGAGCCGGCGATCCGGGCGGTCCTGAGCACCGGCGAGCTCGACGCGATCCTCGACCTCGACGCCAGCCTCGGCCAGGCGAAGCAGACGGTCGAGGACGTGCTTGAGATGTACCCGCACTGGCAATGAAGTGGACCGTCTACGTCCGCGGCCCTCGGCCCGAGGTCGGGAAGGCCCCGTGGGTCCGCCACAAGTCCTTGTCGGAGGAGACGACGGAGGACGAGGTCCGCGCCCTCGTCGAATCCCTGGCCAGGTCCTTCACCTCGGCCAAGGCCACGAACGGGGCCGTCGAGATAGGCCGCCTCCGGCGCTATTCGTTCACTTCCCGAAAGACCTGATCCGCGGAGGTCCTCGCCCCGCGCGCTTACCGGTCCGCGGAGGTCACGACCATGGATCCGAAGCACCTGATGGGAAAGTTCACGGCGATCGGCATGAGGCAGAAGGTCGACGACCCCTCGGCCCTCGTCATCAACACGTGCGGCCTGAACGGGAGGTCCGAGCGCGGAACGTTCGAGACCTGGGCCTGGAGCAACCCGACGAACCGGGTGATCCGCCACGAGTACGAGGGCGTGAGCGCGGTCTCGGTCGAGTGCCTCTGGCAAGGAACGAAGATCTTCGCCGAGGGCGGGATCCCCGACATCATGACCCTGAACGGGGACTGGCGGCGCGGGAAGGCAAGGCGCCCGATCGGGGCCTGGGCCGGCCCGGGCAAGCCCCTCATCACGACCCCGGGAGGGGCTCGCCGCGCCATCTACGTCCCGGCCTTCAAGAGGCTGGTCGAGCACTGGCTCCAGGACAGGACCGTCAAGGAGTGGATCGACCAGGCCGAGGCGCACAAAGGGAACGTGTTCCTGCGGGACTTCGACACGGGCCGCGGGATCGACCGCAACGGGCCCATGAGCCACGCGTGGGTCCTCTGCACGTGGCTCAACACGGGAACATGGCCGGGGCTCTGACGCCGGAGCTCGGCGACAGGGTCAGACACAAGGAGTCCGAGGCGGAGGGCTCTGTAGTCCAGGTCCGCCCGAACGGCCGTGGAGGGAGGACCCCCGTCGTGGAGGTCCTGGTGGACAAGGACGGGCGCGACGGATATCACCTTGCTGGCCGGACTATCCGCTCGTCCTTTATGTTCTGGGAGAGGACCTAGGGACGTAAGGGCCTCTCCCCATCCGCCTGCAGAACTCGACGTTGGCAGCCTCCCACGTCTCCGCCTCGATCTCGTACAGGAGGACTCCGCCCTCCGCCTCCCCGTCCCTCTCCGGCGTCGAGAGCTGGGTCGACTGATCGGTCATGCGCCAGACTGGGAACTTCATCGGCAAACTTTACGCTGTGATATCATGGTTACCGAGTATATCGGGCTTCTATGCTTTGGCGCTGTACATGGACCGTTCAGTCAAAAGTTTTGGTTTCAGGGGTTCCTCCTTCCGGATCTCTTGTACCGAGAATGTCCCACAGGACTCGAGCTGGTTCAGCTTCGTCGACGAGGCGGAGGTCCGGGATCGCGACTGGGACGTGAGGGCTGGCGACCTTGTCCTAGACGTCGGATCAGCCTATGGCTCCTACACGCTGACTGCCCTTTGCTGCGGGGCCTCGCACGTGCACTGCTGGAACCCGATAGCCCTCGAGAACGACCTTCTTCGGGAAAGTCTGGCCCTCAACGGGTGGTCGGACAGGGTGACCTTCCACGAGTACGGGCTGTACTCGAAGGCCGGCTGGGTGAACGAGACCTCCATGGCCTACTCTGAGACGGAAGTCAAGGAGTTCGGCTGGAATCGCGTGGAGTCTCTTGATTCCTCCCCCATCGTCCTTCCGGAAGGACGGCTCTGGCTGAAAATAGACGTCGAGGGCGCGGAGGCGGAGGTCCTGGCCGGCTCGGAGTCCCTTATCAGATCCCGGAGGCCGACCATCCTCGTAGAAAACCATCAGTTCAAGGACCCCGGGATCCAAGAGCGAGTCCATCAGTTCTTGCTCGCGAGCGGATATTCCATGATCAGGTGCCTACCTCATCATGGAGTATCGCACGCCCTGTATGAGCCGGATCAAGGGGCTGGCGGTTGATACCTGGCCCCGACCGAGGAGAAGGTCCCTCCGCACAGCCCGGACCAGACCACGACCTCTCCTCCCACCCAAGCCGTGGCACCCTCTGGGCAGTAGCCGGAGGGCACGGTAGGGCTGTCATCTTCCCATGACTGAGTCTCCCGGTCGAAGATGAGGACGTGCTCGTCTGCTGAGAGATAGTAGAGCCTTCTTCCGTCGTCCGCAAACCTTGGGGGAGAACCCCCTGTGCTCACCAGGTCGAAGTCGGGGGTCCCGGACGGGAGGGTCCACTCATACCACTTCTTGTGGTCCGTGTCGAAGAGAAGCCCGCTGTCCTCTCCGCCTCCCCAGACGTGGACCATCCCGTTATCAAAGAAAGACGAGTAGGTCCCTCCTCGGCTCCCGACCGTGCTGTCGACGTTCTCCCACGCTTCCCCGAGATAGAGAGAGGACGCCGACGACAGGAAGCTCGAAAACTCGTTGCTTCCTCCAAACTGAAAGAGTCCCGATCCTTCTTCCCTGTCCATCCACACCAAGGAGGAGTCATATCCGGGGGACGGAGCGTTCGGGAATGGGAGCCTCGTCCAGTCGCCGTCGAATGCGAAAAGTGCCTCCATTCCGGGACCGGTCGACGCCCCGTCCCAACATGTCGAAAGACCTCCGCTTAAGAAGATCCCGGACGGGGTGCTGACCGACGTGAGCTGTGCCCTCCCCTCTTCCAGGTCGTCCATGATATCCCAGGTGTCATTGGACGGATCGTACTTCCCTCCCGACGCCTCGGCCGATGGTGTCCCGACGGTGCTGGTGCACCCGCCGAACACCACATACTTTCCGTCCACCACTCCCGCACCGGCCTTCCCGCGCGGGGTCGGTGCCCCGTCGTCCTCCATCTCAATCCACGCCGGCTCGCAGCGGGATGATACGCACTCACGCCCTCCAACGCAGGCGTAGCCCTCAGCCCCGCAGTTCATCTCGTCGTCCTCGTAGAGGGCGGCCGTCCTCGTCCCGTGTCTGTCCCCGCCCTGAGAAGGCGAACCGCATGCGACGACCAACGCTGCAAACATTAACGGAAACTTCATGTAGATCTCGCTTCCCTCGCCGAGTTTACATCTATTGTGTCCCGTGCGGTTTACTCAGTATGACTGGAGACACTCCATGAAGGTCACCACAGTAAAGCTTCTACCGGAAGACGAGGCGATAATCCAAGACCTGAGGGTGAGGACCGGAATCCGTAGTTTCACCGACCTGGTGAGGCTCTGTCTCAGGGTGGCGTCGAGGTCGGCGGAGATCCCAGCTCTTCCGTCCTCGCCGGGGGATAACCGAGCCTAGTCGCGAGGTCGGCCGCGTACCTGGCAAGCCACCCGTTCGTATACTCGACCTTCGACTCCTGGCTGTTCTTGGCGATCTCCTCCACCTGGCCCGGCGTCAGATGGTCTCGCATGAGCTCGTAGAGGAATGAGACGAGGCGGCTGTCGATGTCCACCCTCCCGCTCCTGTCCCTCATCGCGCGCACTTCCTCTTCGCTCTGCATGCCGTAGGTTACACGCGGTCCGCCGTACCCGGTGAGCTGGCTCTTTGATTGCTGGAAAGCGACATCATGGACGAAGACAGAATCAACAAGATGGCGGCGCGCATTGCGTCCGGCGGGACGGTCACCATAGTATTGGACGCCTCCCACGAGATCGGGTACTCCGACTCTTCTCCGGTGGACGACGACGAGGAGGGCTCTGAGTCCGTCCAGGCGGCCCTCGAGGACGCGGGCGCCGAGGTCGAGTGGACCGACGAGGGCATCACCCTAACCCTCCCCGCGGACGCCGAGGCCGCGGTCCGGGCCGTCGTCCAGTCCGTGAAGGACGGCGAGCACGGCCCAGCCTTCGCCGACTACTTTTCGAAGATGAGGGAGGTCTCCGAAGGAGGCCCGGAGGAGGACTTCGAGGAAGAATAACCTCTTGCGAGGATGGCCCAGTGTAGACTGGGCCATGGACATCAAGTCACTTTGCGAGAAGTCGGCGGCCCAGGCCGCCAAGAGCGGTTTCGTCGGGCAGACCCTCCCCGAGTTCGTCTCCCTCGTGCACTCGGAGCTGTCCGAGGCCCTCGAGGAGCACCGTGACCACCGGAAGCCGGCGGACGTCTGGTACTCCCGCCACTCCGAGAAGGTCGCTGCCGCCATCCGCGAGGAGCTCGGTCTCCCCGAGGGCTCCCCGCTCCCGAAGGGCTGCAACCCTCGCGTTCCGTGCGAGAAGGACGACGCCGGGGCGAAGCCGGAGGGCATACCGTCCGAGCTCGCGGACGTCGTGATCCGCGTCGCCCACTACGCCGGCGCAAACGGCATCGACCTATCCGCGGCCATCGAGGAGAAGGCCGCCTACAACGCGACTCGCCCGTTCAAGCACGGGAACCGCGCCATCTAGGGCCCGACCAGCTCCTCCATCACCCGGCGCTGAAGGGCGGGGACGTCTATGGGCTTCTGGATCCAACAGGACCTGAGCCCGTCCTTCGCCGGGTGCCCGGAGACGTAGATGACCCTGGCCGCCGGAACGACCGCCCTGGCGCGGTCCGCGAGGGCGAACCCGTCCATGTCGGGGAGGGAGACGTCCAGGAGCATAAGCTTTATGGACTCCCCGACCTGCCCGACGAGGCCTATGGCCTCGCCCCCGGAGCGGGCTGTCACGACCCGATATCTCGAGGAGTCGAGGATCCTCGGCATCATGTCCAGTGAGAACGGGTCGTCATCGACCACCAAGACAGTGGGCATACTCTCGAGGTTTATCAAACCGCCAACGTGTACTGTCGGGCATGAAGATCCCTAAGGCCCCGTCCTGGCGCGCCGTCTTCCTCTTCGGGGCCGCGTACAACGCGCTGGTGGAGCAGTGCTGGTGGGCGGCCGCCCTTTGCCTCGTGGTCTCGGTCGCCCTCCCCGCTCTGGACAGGCTCGACCGAAGGCTCCTTGGCTAGCTCTCCATCACCTCCCGGATTATCCTCATCTTCCGGCTATACTCCTCTTTGCGGACGAACCAGTAAGCTCCGAGGGCCACGGCCGGCCAGCCGAGCCCCGTGATGAACCCCTCCCATGGCCCCCGGCCGTCTTTCCTCCACCTTGTCCGGTACATGACCTCGGCGGCCGCCCAGACTACGACCTGGATCCTCATGTAGCAGACGTTGTCTCCTGTGTAATAGCAGGCGGCCGCGTAGCAGCTCACGCAGAGGACTAGGCACCCCGTCCCCACGAGCTCCCAGAACGGGCTGCGCTCCCTCATCCGACGGACCGGAGGTGGGCCCGGCCCGCCGCCGTCGCGACGCGCCCCTTCGGGGTCTTCTCGATGAAGCCGATGCTCAGCAGGTAGGGCTCCACCATCTCCTCCACCACGTCCTTCTCCTCGCCGACCGTCGAGGCCAGCGTCGACAAGGCCACCGGGGCGCCCTTCTCGACCAGGACCTGCAAGACGCGGCGCGAGACGCCGTCCAGCCCGGCCGCGTCGACCCCGAGCCTGTCGCACGTGAGGGCGACGATCGCGGCGTCCGCCGCCCGCCCGGCATACTGCGCGAAGTCCCGCACGCGCCGCAGGAGAGTATTCGCGCGACGGGGCGTCCCCCGGCTCCGGCGCGCCAGCTCGACGGCCCCGTCGTGCTCGCAGGCCACGCCGAGCTTTCCCGCCGAGCGCTTCACGATCTCGGTCATGGTCTCCAGGCTGTAGGGCTTCATCTCGCACTGGATCCCGAACCGCTCCCGGAGCGGGCGGAGCAGCTTGCCGGCGCTGGTGGTCGCGCCGACGAGGGTGAACGGCTTGACGGGGATCGTGATCGGCTGGTTTCCGGCCGTGATCATCATCTTAAAGTCCTCGAGAGCCGTGTACAGGATCTCGGCGATCTTCGGGTGCAGCGCGTGGATCTCGTCGATGAACAGGATGTCGCCGTGCTCGAGGCAGGCGAGGATGGAGGAGAGCTCGCCCTTGGTCTTGACCGATGGCCCCATGACCTCGACGAGCCGGACCCCCATCTCGTTCGCCAGGATGGCGGCCAGCGTCGTCTTGCCGAGGCCGGGGGGCCCCGCCAGCAGAACGTGGTCCAGGGGCTCGCCGCGCTTGCGGGCGGTCGTCACGTAGACCTGGAGATTGTCTCGGACCTCGTCCTGGCCCCTGTACTCGGCGAAGGTCTGGGGGCGGAGCGCGCGGTCTTCGTCCTTGCTCGTCGTCTTCTGGGTCGCGGTGTCCATGCCCTGTCCTATCCGCGCCGCGGCGCGACCTACGGGCGTACGGTCCCCTCATGGAGGAGCTGACGCTGGAGCGCGCCGTGTCCCTGGAGAGGTCCCTTAAGGCGGCCGGGGAGGCCGACATCTTCGTTCGAATGGGGATGCTCACCGCTCTCCTCCCGGACATGGTCCTGGCGGCCAGGATGGCCCGGGAGAGCCTGGAGTCCAGGTCTTCCGGGAGCTCGGGTCAGTAGGCTTCGATCATCCGGTCCCCGGGCACCGGTATCACCCAGTACCCGCGGGCCCCGCCGAACCCGGCGACGATGCCGAGGTAGCCCTTCTTGGAGCCCTCCTCCACGAGCGTCTCTATCTCCTCCTGCCTCACCCGGTACTTCCGGGCGACGTCCTTCAGCTTCGGATATCGGAGGACGAGGCTCTTCCCGTCGGCCACCGCCTTCGCGTGGAAGGCGGCGGCGTAGTCAAAGATGTCGTCCGGCCTCAGCGCTTTCTTCCTCACGGCTTGAAGAACCTATCCTTCACCATCTTCTCCATGATCTCTCCCGCCTCGATGACGGTCGGGACGAAGTACAGGATGGACTCGACGTCCTTGGACCAGCCCTGGACGCCGATGTTGTAGCGGGTGGCCAGGAAGAGCTTTCCCCGTTCGAGGATGGAGAGCTCGCAGGCCGCGGAGACGAAGCACGACGTCCAGTACTCGCGGCCGGAGTCCATCTTCTTCCGCCTCTGGAGCTCGACCGTCACGTCCGGGTTCGCCTGCACGACCTTGGACTTCTCCACGACGTGGATCCGGACCCCGTCCTTCTCCGGGTTCCGCTCGACGAGCTTCTCCATGCGGAAGCGGACCTTGTCGAGGGTCTTCTGCAGGTCCTCGGCCTCAGCCATCGAGGACCTCCTTCACCACTATCTTCTTGACCGACATCGTCTCGTTGATCTGCTCCGAGGTGAGCTCCCACGGCTGCTCGCGCGGGAGGTTCGCGATCACCTCGAACTTGAAGTCCTGGTAGACCATCTGCGCCCGCGTCTTGTCCCTCAGATGATGGCGCAGGATGGCGTACGCCAGCTGGGCCGGCCCGGACCCTCCGTACCCCCAGCCGAACCCGGACGGGGAATGGTTGACATCCTTCAGGTAGAGGGCTAGGGGCCGCCCGTCCGCGGTCACGCAGTCCTCCGGGGCCTTCGTCGGGTCGCCTCGGTACGTCGTCATGCCGCCCCGTAGACCGGGGCGGCCGCCATCTACAGCCTGCGCATCCAGGGCCTGCCGCCCCGCCTGACCATGGACTCCCGCCCCGCGACGTCCTTCTTCATCCGCTCCACGAGCGCCGCCCGGTCCTTGCTGTTCCCCCAGTAGTGCTTGACCATCGAGTGCCTCGACGGCCTCGACACCGGGTTCTGGACCATGGACTCCGAGATGTGGCCCACGCGGGCCGCGAGCTCCTGGTCCCGGTAGATGAGGCTCTTCGCCGAGTTCTGCTCCCACGGCCAGTGGGGGCACCACTCCTGGAACAGGTCGTTCAGGAACTTTCTCGCCATGGGGACGTTCCGGATGAAGAAGAACCCGAGGCATATGCCGTTCCCGTCCACCGAGAACATGAAGTCCTTGTCCGCCCTCGTGAGCCTCTCGAGCGGGAGCTCCACCCTCGTCATCAGCATGTCGCAGTCCATCCACAGGACCCAGTCCCCCTCCTTGGACCCGTCCATCGCGGAGAGAAGGGTCGGGATCTTGTTCCAGGACGCCGGCCACTTAGGCTCGACGAGGTCGCCGTAGTGGTCGAGGTCGTACCCCCAGAGCCGGCAGTACTCCCTCATGTCGGGGACGGCCACGGAGGCCGGGGCATAGTCGGGGGTGTGGAGCATCACGACCCTGGACACGCTCTGGCCGTCCGTGTCGAGCATGGACCGCGGAGGCCTCTCGCACGAGGACTCGGGCAGGTCCCCGAGCGCGGCCATACGGCGCTTGTACCCCTCCTCTGCGCCCTTCTCGAGGCCCCACGTGTGGTCCGTCCCCTCCCTGTTGTAGCAATAGAAGCGCGCCCCGGTGTTGACGGACTTCATGCCTGCCTCCCGCATCTCGCGGTGCCACTCGCCGTCCTCCCCTATCGGGACGACCGGAAAGTCCTGGACGTCCGCCGTGCGACAGGACATGGCCCCTCCGTTGAGGAACTTGCTGTACGACGGGGACCCCTTCATCCCGTCGAGGTACAGGCCGTCGTCAAAGCGTATGTACATGAGGGAGCCGAAGGCCTTCCCCGCGAGCTCGGCCTCCCCCTCGAGCGCCTTCATCTGGTCCTCGAGGTATCCCGCGGCGTAGTAGTCGTCGCAGTCGAACACCGACCACGTCCCTCCCCCGCGCTCCCTTATCCAGGCCAGGGCCGCGTTCTTGGCCAGGCTCTGGTGCGCGTCACTCCGAAGGATGACGGTCCTCCCGTCCTCCCCGTAGGAGCCCACCGCCGGCCCGTTCTCGACGACTATGGGCGTGAACCCCTGGAAGGTCTGCCTCGCGAGGTTTGCCCTCAGCTTCTCCGCGAACCCGGGCTTACTGAAGGGACATATTACGTAGTTGTTCATCCGGCGAGTAGACCCTACAGGTCATGCCGTGAGGTCCATGAGGCAGGAGCCCCCCGCCTGGGCGCCGCCGGCGGAGGAGCCGGCGACCTGCTCTGCGGTGTTCTTGGAGAGGTTGATGCACTCGATGCACCCGCCGACTCCTCCCACTCCGGTGGTCCCGGCCGTCCCCGCTCCGCCTCCGGCGGAGCCGTTCCCGCCGTCCCCTCCCGACGCGTCGAAGAACCCGTTGATGGAGTCCCCCTCCACGTTGCCGACAACGGCGTATATGTAGCCTCCGCCGCCTCCGCCGCCTCCAGCCCCGCCCCCGACGAACGATCCGGGGGAGCTCGTCGTCGCCCCGTTCCCGCCCCGACCTCCCTTGCACTGCACCACCCCGAACGGGGTGGTGCTCGAGTCGGTGATGATCTTCCCGAAGCGGACGTGCATGACGCCTCCGCCGCCTCCGCCGCCTCCGCCGGCCCCTCCCTGGTTTCCGGCCCCGCTCCCGGAGCCGCTCGGGCCGCCCCCGCCGCCGGCTCCGCCCGTCACCCGGACTCCGAAGCTCCCCCCGCCGTCCCGGCAGGTGAGCTCGTTCAGCAGGTAGAGGAACCGGACACCCGAGTCGAGGGCTGCCGCCCCGACGCCGACTATGCCGCCCGTCCCGGGACCGGCCGGTCCGGTCCCGCCGTTCCCGCCGTTCCCGCCGTTCCCGCCCTTGGCGTTGACCGTGTCCACGCCGTTCGACCCGGACGCCCCGGTCGTCGACGTGGTCGGGTCGCCGCCGGCCCCTCCGGCAGTCGACCCGCCGAGGAACGATGTGGCCGCAAGCCCTGCCCCGCCGGTGTTCCCCGCGGAGCTGCCTACGATCCCGTTCCCGCCCGGGTTGGCGGCGCGGAAGATCGCCCCCTGGGAGGCGTTCCTGGCGTCGAAGTACCTGATGTAGAGAGGGAAGCCGGCCGTGTCTATCTTGGCCGTCCCGGACAGGATGACCTGGTTGTAGAACGTCGGCCTCGTCAGGGTCGTGGTCCCGCTCGAGGCGAACAGGTTCCCGTCTATCCCGCCGCTGAACACGTCCGGCCGGTCCGTGGTGTCGGACCCGGCCAGCTCCCCGGTTATGACCCAGATGTTCGGCTCCCTCTGCCACGCCCAGGCCATCGCGTACAGGCCTTTGAGCTTGAAGGAGTCGCCCGTCGGCGAGGCGTTCGAGTAGAACGTGACCCCGGGCGCCGGCTTGATGGTGACGGTCCCGACGCTCTCCTGGGAGATCCGTATCACGCAGCCGACGGGAAAGGGGACCGTGGACCTTGACGGTATGTAGACCCAGCATGCGCTCGACCTGGACATGCCGACGACCTGGCCGACGTCCGTCAGGGCGCAATAGTACTCGGAGCTGTCGTACTGGTAGTTGAACCGGATCTTCTCCCCGGACTCCACGATCTCGAGGAAGCAGGACCCCATCTCCATGTGGACGGAGTACTCCTGGATCCAATAGTAGGAGACGCTGTCGACGTACAGATATTGCCCGTACGACTGCATGACGATGGAGGCGCCCGGGTCGAAGGTGCAGTCCGAGAGGGTCATCTCTCCCTCCTGCGCCACGACCGTCCCTTCCACGAAGGTGGACCTGATCTCGACCGACCCCGCGTCGACCTGCCCGACGTGGTGCACGCCGTCCGCGAAGTAGATGCCGCGGACGAGGGCGGTGTCGACGAAGGTGTTCGGGCCCGTCGCGACGATGTCGACCTCGTTGTTCCCGGACCCGAAGACGCTGAACACGCTCGAGTCGTCGAGGTAGAGGACCCCCGTGTCCGGCGCGCTGCTAGGGCCGTCCGCCCAGTTGAGCACGGCCATCGCTATGTTCCGGAGCGTGAGGGAGGAGGTCCCGGACACCGACCAGTTGAAGCTCGAGTACGAGGAGATGTTGATCCGGACGAGCCCGTACCCTGGCGAGACGAGGGACACGTCCTTCTCCGGTCCGAGGGAGAGGGTCTCGTCATAGTTTCCCGGGACGATGAACACGCTCCAGCGCGACTGGGAGGGGCCCGCGTTGACGACGTCCAGCGCCTTCTGGACGGTGGAGAAGGGCTTCCCGACGCTCCCGTCCTGCTGCCCGGACGAGACCGCGGTCAGAGAGTCGACGAAGATGTGCCTGGACAGGCGCGGCACGGACCCTCCGCCGGCAGGCCCGGGGATCCACTGCCCGAGGGTGGCGTTGTAGACGTACGCGTCGCCGTCGTCCGGCGCGTCGTCCGAGAGCGGCCGCGTCTTGAAGCCGATGACGGCCTGGGCCTTCGAGGTCCCGGTGAGGTCCAGTCCCGCGTTGAAGCCGGCGCCGGGGGGCCCCGGCGGCCCAGGCCTTCCGGCGCCCTGGCCTGGTCCCGTCTCGATGTCCGTAGATAGCGGCTTGGGCATGTCTCTCCTCTCTCAAAGGCGCTCTAAAGGGCTATGGTCTCCGGCGCGGCAACTCTCCTGTAAGATGATGTCCGATGTCGGAAGAGAAGTTCAGGTACCTCGGGAGCGACCTTGACAAGATCCTGGAGGAGGTGGCGGGCTACCAGATCGACCTTGAGGCCGACCCGACCCAGCCCCACCTCGGGGCACGCTACCTCAACGACGTCCTGGCCAAGTGCCGCAACTACACGAACCGGACGGTCCACTACCTCCAGCTGATGAAGCGGCAGGAGAAGGACCTCCGGATGGCGATGAAGCTTGCCGAGGCCGACCTGGACTTCAAGCTCAAGGAAAAGCTCGCCGACGACCCGATCGTCCGCGCCCAGCCCTCCATCGAGGACCGTATGGCCCTCGCCACCGTCGCCCTGAAGGAGGAATACCAAGAGCTCGCCCAGGCGCGGGCCGACCTTCTCGAGACGGAAGAGACGGTCAAGCTCATCAAGACCCGCCTCGACAATCTCCGGCAGACGAGCTTTGACATCAAGCTCCAGCGCCAGATCGTCAAGGACGACAAGGACGGATGGAGCTCCGGGGAGGGCGGCTACGCCGAGCCGCAGAAGAACAAGGACAGGACGGTCCCGGACGGCATGCGTCCTCCCGTCCGTCCGAGCCTCGACCCCGAGGACCTCCTCGATCCGTCCAGGCGCCCCGCCGACATGCCCGTCCCCGTGGACAGCGTGCACGCGGCGCAGATAGCCGACTTTTTTAACAGCCACGACGAGATCCCCGTCGCATCCCCCGAGACGAGGCCTGAGGAAGAGCCGCGGCCTCGGGAGCCCGAGCCGGCCCCCGAGGCCGCCCCGAGCCGCGTGAGCTACGCGGCCCTCCTTCAGGACGATTAGGTCTCCAATGTATCTTGAGGGAGACCTTGCGCAAGCCAGGTCACTTCAAGAGTCAGCCCAGAACAGAACAGAAGGCACCGGCCGAAGGCCACCGCCGAGGAAAGAGAAGAGAGAAATGTCAGACATCGTAGATTTCGGCTTCGAGGAGTCCAAGGTCATCAAGCCGGCGGGGATCGAGCGCTTCAAGCTCGGCCGCTCGGGCGAGATCGCCCGCGTCTCCATCGTCTCGTTCAAGAAGTACAGCGATACCAAGATCGCCCAGAAGACGCGCGAGAAGGGCGCGCCGCTGACGGACGACGAGAAGACGGAGATCATCGCCAAGATCGACGCCAAGCTCAAGGAGCAGCTCGGCAAGTCGGAGCTCACGGAGGTCGACCGCACGGACATCCAGGCCCCGCGCTTCTCCTTCTCGTTCACCCACTACGACGACCGCGTCGGCGGCCTGCGCTGCCTGAGCACGTACCAGGGCCAGAACGTCGTCAAGCAGGAGCTCTGCTGCGAGAAGTTCGGCGACGCCGAGCAGACCATTGCCACGGTGGTGATGCTGTACCCGACGAACCGGGACGGGTCCATCGACATGGATTATCTCAAGGCGAAGAAGAACATCGACTTCCAGGTCCTGCGCATGACCTCGAAGAAGTTCAAGAAGATCGAGTCGACCTACAACGACGCCCGCGCCAACGAGGAGTCGGTCATCGACCTGAAGCTGACGCTCGACGGCGAGCCGAAGTTCCAGAAGTTCCTCATCGAGTCCGGCCGCACCGCGGCCTGGGCGCGCAAGGACGCGGACCCGGAGCTGCGCAACTGGGTGATCGAGCAGGGCATCCGCTGCCATAAGTACGTCAAGAACGAGCTCGGGTACGAGATGTCGAAGGACAAGCTCGTCGAGAAGCTGAACGCAGCGGGCAGCCAGTCGACCCCCGAGACCACCTCGGAGAAGCCGAAGCTGCAGGCCGGCTACGGCAAGCTGCTCGAGGACTGAGGCCCCGGAGGACGCCATGCGCGCCCTCGGCCTCGACCCCTCCCTGACCAGCTTCGGCTGGTGCGTCTACGACTCCTCGGCCCCGTCGGGGCCGAGGAAGCTCGTGGCGTCGGGGCACGAGGGGACGCTCAACGACCTGGTCCCCGTGGCCAGGTTCATGCACGCCCGGAGCATGGTCGAGTCCCTGCTCCGGCGCTTCAAGGTCGACGTGGTCGGCATGGAGAGCCCCGCCTACGACGGCGGCCCGTTCCAGACCGCCCACTTCGGCCTCATGATGTTCTCGATGGAGCCCGTCTTCGAGCGGAGGAAGGACCTCGTCCTGTTCGACCCGACCACGCTCAAGTTCGTCTCCACCGGCGACAGCAAGGCCTCGAAGGCCGACATGCAGAGGGCTGTCCAGCTTGACCGCATGTCCACGGACCTCGTCCAGGCGGACGAGTCCGACGCCTACCACGTCGCCATGAAGGCTGCGCGCTTCAAGATGCTCTGGACCGGCGAGCTCTCCCCCGAGGCTCTCACCGAGCTCGAACAGCGGGTCTTCCTCCAGAGGGTCCGTCAGGCCCCGAAGAGGTCAAAGAAGCCGGTCAAGCGGGTCGCCCACGCGTTCCGGCAGAACAGCCGCTTCTTCGAGTTCAGCCGCATCCCAGAAGGGAGCGTCCAGCTCCCCAACAAGTCCGAGATAAGGCCAGAGCTTCTAGAGTGGCTCTCCTCCTCGGTGTAGTATCCCTTCTCAAGGAATCCGATGACCGCCAAGCTCCACCCCAAGCTCGCCAAGTTCCACAAGTCTATCGAGACGAGGACGAAGATCAAGGACGTCTTCCTCGAGCCCTCGAAGAGGCTGGACTACATCAACTCTGGGTCGACGGTCCTGAACATGCTCATGGGAGGGAGCAAGCTCCCCGACGGGACCTTCGTCTGCCCGGGGTACCCGAAGGGGCGCATCGTCGAGATCTACGGCCGCGAGTCGTCCGGGAAGTCCACCCTCGCGCTCTCCGCGCTCGCCCACGCCATCGACAACGGGGGGCGCGGGAACGGCTGCGGGCTCTACGTCGACCTCGAGTGCGCCGTCGTCGACAAGTACGCGAAGAAGATCGGCGTCGACTTCACGTCCGGGCTCGCCGAGCGCGCGATGCCGCACTCTTTCGAGGAGACGGAGGCCCTGGTCACCAACGCCGCCCTGAACGGCATCGACCTCATCGTCGTCGACTCTGTCGCCGGCCTCGTCTCCGGCCGGGAGGTCGCCCGCGACACCTCGGACGCGAAGCAGAAGCAGGGCGTCGCCGAGGTCCCGCGCCTCATGTCGAACTGGATGCCGAAGCTCCAGGGCATCATCGCCCGCACCGGCACGACGGTCATCTTCCTGAACCAGACGCGCGACAAGATCGGGGCGATGGGCTACACCGAGGAGGCGCTCAAGAGCACCACCGGCGGCAACGCCCTGAAGTTCTGGGCCTCCATCCGAATGCTGCTAAAGCCGAAGGTCTCGACGAAGGCAAAGAGGTTCAACCCTCTGACCAAGTCCCAGGAGGAGGTCCAGATCGCCACCGACATCGAGATCAAGATGATCAAGAACAAGGTGGACGCGAAGCAGGGGCACACCGGCCTCATCACCGTCCGCTACGGCGTCGGCGTCGACGAGCTGCGCACGATGCTGAACGTCGCCGAGGCCTACAAGATAGCGAAGGTCGGCAAGAACGCCAAGAAGCAGGAGGTCTGGTCCTACAAGTCCGCCGCCTGCGGCCGCTCCGTCGAGTCCATCGGCGTCGAGCGCTTCCGCCTCGACCTGACGAGGGACACCGAGCTCATGGCAGAGATGCTCGGCCAGTGCCAGCAAAAGCTGATCCAGGGGTACGACATGATCTCCGACGAGGAGCTCGCGGCCCTGGCCGAGGGCGCCATCCAGAAGAAGGACGATGACGACGACTACGAGGCGACCGACGCCCCGGACGTCGCGTTCGAGGAGGACGAGGAGGTCGACGACGGGAGCTCACCGGACCCGGTCGAGGCCGCGGTCGGCGTGGACATGAGCGACGTGTGAGGGGACCATGGAGCCGACCAAGACCGTCATCAAGATCCGGGACTTCCAGTCCATCGAGTCCCTCGACCTCTCAGTCTCCGGCTTCACCTGCGTCACAGGCCCGACCAACATCGGCAAGAGCGCCATCATCCGGGCCATCTCGAGCGCCCTTCTGAACAAGGCCGTCGTCGGGACGGTCCGGAAGGGCAAGAAGTTCTGCACCGTCGAGGTCGACGGCCTCAAGTGGGAGAAGGGCGAGAGCATCGGCCGCTACTGGGTCCCGGGCGAGAAGGACGAGGCCGGGAACCCGACGCCGCGCGACAAGATAGGCCAGGGGCAGACCGAGGTGACCCAGAGCATGGGGTACCGGGCGGTGAAGGTGGGCGACAAGTACATAACGCCCTGGCACGCCTCACAGTTCAACCCTGTCTTCCTGATGGACCAGTCCGGCCCGGCCGTGACCGACTTCATCTCGGACATAGCCCATCTGAAGGTCCTCCAGGACGCCATCGTCCACTGCACCAGGAACCGGTCGCGCCTCCTCTCCTCCCTCAAGGAGAAGGAGGAGGAGCTCTCGCGCCTCGAGGCGAAGGAGCAGTCCCTCTCCGGCCTCGACAACCTCCTGCGCGCGGAGAAGGACCTGGTCGACCAAGCGGCCTCCCTCGAGGACTACGGGCGGGTCATCGCCCGGCTCCGGGAGCTCATCGCCCGCCAGGAGTCGGAGCAGGCCAGGCTTGAGTCCCTCTCCGGCGCCACCTCGGTCAGGGTGCCGAAGCCGCCGGCGGACCCCTCGGACTCCCTCATGCCCGCCGCCCTCAGGTGGCAGGAGATGGAGTCCATCGCCCTGAAGCTCTCCCCGATCAAGGGGGTGACGAAGGTGGTCGTCCCCGACCCGCCGGAGACCGCCGGCGTCGACTCCCTGCGCAGGCAGTCGGAGCTGCTCGCCATCCCCTCGCTCAAGGAGCGCGTCGCCGCCCTCGCCGTGGCGGAGGCCGTGGCGGTCCCCGGCCTCCCGGGCGACCCCTGGTCCTCCCTCAGGGACGGCCTGAAGCTCCTCCGCTCCATCGACTCGACGAGGGCGCGACTGGCCTCAATCAAGGAGGTCGACCTGCCCGAGGAGAGGGCCTTCGCCCTCGGCCCCGTCGCCCGCGGCCTGTCCCTGATGCGGGACATCCGGGAGGCCAAGGAGAGGCTCGAGGAGCTCGAGGAGTCCGTCGCGTACGTCGACGGCCAGATCGAGGCCGTGAACCTCGAGCTGGCCGCCATCCCGAAGTGCCCGACCTGCGACCAGGTCTGGGTCCCCTCGGCCCACTCTCACGCCTGAGACGGGGGAGCCTCGGACGGGGGCGGCACCGACGCCGCCTTCACGGCCTCCTCAACCTTCTTGGCGATCTTCGCGTCCTCGCGCTTCTGCTTCTTGCCGTTCAGGGCCGGGATGATCTCGGCGAGGTCGTGCACCAGGAGGGCCCCGGGCCCTCCGCCGGCCAGGATGAGGGACTGCCACCATGGGATCCCGAGCCCGATGTTCGTGGCGAGGAACGCGACGAAGCCGACGGTGATCGTGACCAGCTTCATGATCGCCTTACCCCGGATGGTGGTGAAGTATCCCTTCCACTGCTCGAGGACGGACAGGAGGATCTTGAGGCCGACCGCGAGGGTCGCGGCGAATGCTATCAGCTTCGCCATCCGCTCTTCCTTCTTCTGGTCGTCCTTGGCCACCTCCTTGGCCACCTCCTTGTCGACCTTCTCCTCCGCCTTGGCCTCGGCTGCCTTCTTCAGGGTCTTCGCCTGGGCGAGCTTGGCGTTCAGCTCCTGGAGCTGGGCGCAGAGGTCGGGCGGGCCGTCGCAGCCCTGGACGACCGCGTCCGGGAGAGGGTCCTGGGCCGAGGCCGCAGACGGTGTCAGGAGGAGGGCGAGGACGAGCGCAGCGAGGGCCCGGATGAACATATCGGCCCGCGGGACAAAAGCCGTAGCAACGATGTCAGGAACAAAGGGACCACTCTCGTTGTAGGGTTGTGTTTTCTCGAACTACCACACTTCGTGGTGTCGACCAGCCTCGGCTGTTGACGAAAGTTCGCAGAGATCCGAAAGCAGTCATGGAAAACGTCACCGTTCGTGTGCGCTCATACTCCAACCTCCATTGCCCCTTGGAGGAGTCACCGGATCCCGCGACCAAGTGCAAGGTCGGCTCCGGTTATATCTCAGTCCTCGAGCTCGACAAGTTCTCAGACGAGAAGAACGTCCGCGGCTTTCTCCCTAAGGAGAACCCCGTCTCTCAGGCGATCAAGTCGTCGTTCCGGAACGAGACGGACATGAAATATCCGGACAAGTTCGCTGTCCTGAACGGTGGTGTGACTGTCTTCGCCAAGAGGATGGGCATCCCGCTGAAGGTCTTCGACGAGAAGAAGGTCCATGTCGGATGGGACCTAGCTCTCGAGGATCCGAACGTCATCAACGGGGCTCAGACCCGCGGCCTCATCATGGACCTCTTGAAGAAAGAGAAAGATGAGACGGTCCTCGAGAAGGTGCGGGGAACCTTCGTCAGGTATGAGGTCCTCGTGTCGGAGGACGAAGACCTGGCGGACGAGGTGTCCGTCACCAGGAACTCACAGACGGAAGTCCAGCTTATCTCCATACTCAATAAGGAGAAGGTCTTCTCCGATCTGAAGGCCTCCATGAGGGAAGCTTCCGGCGGGAAGTGGGAGATAAGGGAGAACGAGACCCACGACTACACCTCAGACCCGCCATGGCTCCCGAAGTTCAACAATAGCAAGTATGTCGTCGACACGGAGAGGCTGGTCCAACTGCTCATCGCCATGACACCGGACGTCTTACTGGACAAGCTCAAGGGGACGAAGAAGCTACCAGCCGCCCAGCATTCGACCAGGCTGAACGTGGCCTTGAACGACTTTAACTATTGTTCCCGGGACCCGAAGCTGCAGGCCCTCTACGACTTCTACGTCCAGTTCGCCCCGACAGCGTGGCTCCTCTGGCAGGAGTGGTGCTACTTCGACCGGGACCAAGTGACGAAAGCCCGGACGCCCATACTTCCCGATGGGGACCGTCCTGGGAACTGGTGGAAAACCGACGTGCGGACAGATGACCCGAAGAGGAAGACGAGGTCAAGGGTCAAGGGAGTGACAGTTCTGAAGGATAAGTCCCAGGACGGACTCCCTCCCTCCCATCACATCGTCAACGGCACCGGATTCCCCATCATGAGCGCGCTCTCCAGGTTCTGCGTCCAGAGGGACGGGAGGTGGACTTGGGAATGCCCGGAATGGTTCGATAAGGCCGCCAAAATCCAGTTCATGGAGAGGAGCCTCAAGGAGGCGTCCGGAGGGGCGAACGACTTCGGTCACCGGAAGGACGCGTACGATGAGCTCAAGTTCATCCTGAAAGAGATGGTCGACGCCCGCTCTTCTCAAGAGAAGGACGCAGCCATCCGCGAGAAGGACGAGTTCATCCTGAAACTCCAGAGGGAGAACGCGGCTCTTAAGAAGAAGCGCTAGTCACATTCTCTTTAGACTTCCATTCTCCCTCTAAGGAGAATGGAAGTCGTAGTCAAATGCGGGAGACACGGAGATCTCGACGTCTCTCAGTGCTATTCCTGGGGGACGGGGAGGAAGAAATACTCATGTAAGGAGTGTGCCCGCCTTCGGAGCAAAGCTCAAACTGAAGGGGCTGCAGAACACTCTTACTCGTCCCGAAAGGACTGGACCGGTCAGTCCTTCAACGAACTAACCTTTGTTCGTAAGACAGATAAGAGAAAAAACGGCAAAGTGTTGTGGGAACTCACGTGTTCTTGCGGAAACAAGATCCAGAAAGCCGCTGTCTTTGTCGTCCGAGGTTTAACGAAATGTTGTGGGTGCAAGACTGGTCAGAGGAGAGCAGCGGCGGGCGCTAAGTCGAGGAAACTGGACCCGAGGATCAGTAGTGCCAAGAGTATATGGCTTCGCGTCTACTCCGACGGATGTGACTTCGAGACCTTCCTGACTTTGTCTCAGAAATCCTGTACGTACTGCGGATGTCAGCCGCACCGCGTCTATAACAAATATGACATGGACAAGAGGCACCCGAGGCGAGAGGACGCCGATTTCATCTACAACGGGCTCGATAGGATCGACAACTCTCGAGACCACTCTCCCGACAACGTTGTGCCGTGTTGCACCACCTGCAACATGATGAAGGCTTCTCTCTCAGTAGCCGATTTCTTGGTACATATCAGGTCGGTGTTCCGACATAACCAACCCAGCGCCTGAGGTCGTCGAGATGGTTGGTGTCCTGGAGGAGGAGGTTCTCCGCCATAACCTTCAGGGACGTCATCTCGCCGGCCATAGAGATGGCCTCGCGCCCCTTCTCGATGGCCTGGAGCTCGAGGTTCATGAGGACGGAGCAGAAGGCGCCGAGGTCCGCCGGCGCCTGCGGGACCTCCAGGACAGTGACGGACGGGTCGCCGCCGAAGCCGACGATCTTCATGGCGATGTCGTAGGCCGCCGCCCTCTCCTCGCCCGCGTGCTCCTGCCAATGAGCGACCAGGGAGTCCCTCCAGGGGCCCTTCACACGGTCGGCATAGCTGCGGTAGGCAGCGTCGATCCTGTACTTCGCCCCGAGCCACTGCTGAAGGTGGGCTATCACCTGCCCGGTCGGGACAGCGAGCTGGCCCTCCGGCGAGCCCTCGGCCGCCTCGACGCCCTCGTGCTCCAGGGCCAGGACCACCTTCCCGATCTCCGCGGCGAGCTTTCCGACGCTCGGGCTCGAGGCCCGGTCCAGGGCGGCCGCCACTCTCAGGATTCGACTCTGGGTCTCCGACGGGCTCATGCGACTAAGATCTCCGATAAAGGCTGTACCGTCCACCCATGCGGACAGTGGACCAAGTGACCCTGCGGGAGGACGGCGTCCTGGTGCTCCTGACGGCCGAGGAGGTCGAGCCGAACGCCAACGCGTTCGCGGCCGACTTCAGGGACACCCACGCCCTGTTCTATGCCCCGCTCAACGCCTGGATGGGGGTCTCCACAGCGGGCACCTTCCTCGGGACCGGAGCTCCGGAGATGCGCGACGGGATCTGGTACGTGGCCCGGGATGAAGACCTGTGTGCGCGGCATCCGAACCTCGAGCCGAGGGCGGAACACATTGTCCTCCGGCGTCTTCCTTGAACAGGAAACCCTACGACATCTTGTCTAGGGCCCACGCGGTCGCCCGGGCCCAGATCCAGGCCGAAGAGGACAAGAGAATACTCGAGGTCATGGACGAGCTCCTGGACCCGGTCTGCAAGGTCTGCAGGAGGAAGGCGAGCGTCGGCGCGGCCGACGGATGCCCGCACTGCTCGATGTGGGAGGTCATGACGCTATGACGGCGTAGCTCCGGGCCTCCGCCCCGTACCGGTCGACATGAGCAAGTACCTGAAGCCCGAGCACCCGTCGCACTCCTGCGAGCAGGCTTGGTTCCTGTACGCAGTGACGAGCCCCCGCCACCCAGGCTTCGGGCGTCTGCTCCTGGTCGAGGCGAAGAATCACGCGGCCGTGGCGTTCCTCGAGCGAGTCTCGTCGACGAACGGCCGCGTCAGCGAGACGTGCATCCTCATGACCGTCCACCGCCAGTGCCCGACCATCGGCATCCGCTCGGACATGGCCGAGGAGGTCTCGTTCTCAGACTTCGCCAACCACATGGTGGACCGACGTCTCGTGGAGCGCGACGAGCTAGCGGTCACGGCCTATCGCGAGGCCGTCTCCCCGCCGCCCCGCCCCGCCCCGGCCCATGGCCTCCCGGCCGTCCCTGAGTCCGCCCCCTCGACCGGGGCGGGCCGCCGGTTTGACGCCGCCCGGG
>JACCDR011190673.1_pt1 | contig 56277 bp, 55 predicted proteins | sample 7446431 | NCBI WGS metagenome assembly JACCDR01 (sample SAMN15323443, study PRJNA562643) | freshwater metagenome | isolation source: river surface water | place: USA:Blue River Watershed | collected 2017-08-17 | reverse complement strand
TCAGAGTTTTTTGTAATTCATATGTAGGTGTGATGGCGTTTTTATTACCAATCAAAAACTTTAGACCGCTTACATTACCATCTTCTTTTTTAAATATCAGACCAATCTGCTGTCGCTTTATCACTACTCTATCTTCAACACGTAGTGCAGCATCGTTATTATTATGGATAATCACCCGGATACGTGATGATAGTGGTGCTGACATTTCTACTGATAGAGATTCACCAGTGAATATAGGTGAAGCGATTCTATATATCTGCCCTGTTGCTACCGTTGTCCATTTTGTAATATCGTTTACATCTGGGATTTGAACTGTGATATTACGCTTGAAGTTTGTATTTGATTTATCTATAGCAAGAGTAAGTTTATGAATATATGTGAGACCTGAAGTGTTGCCTAGATCATATATAACTTCCGTACTTTTTTCTTTTACATTTTCAATACTGCTACTCTTCTGCATTGTATCATTTGTATGCAGTGTACTTAAAAAGTTTCCCGCGAGATATTCTTTCACGTGTGTTCCTTGAACTAAAGAATCTTGTTCAGTAATCATACGCGCACCTGTGACACGTGCAGAGTTTGTGAAAGATACACCTTTTTCTTGCAAAGAATTATCTTGCATAAATCGAAGTTTTATATATCGTGATGATATATTTGGAAATGTTACTCGTAGGTTTTCTACAGTAAAATCAGAAGGATCTGTGTAGTTATATACTACACTTTTTTGTTCAAGTTCTCTCCAAGCAGGACTCGCAGCACCGAGTGGTGTATCGGAAATATACACATGCACGATATGTCGGAAGTTTGTTGATTCAGGTGTTTTTTGCAATTGTACACCAGTATATACTTGACCTTCTTTAAGTGTATCGAGAACTAATATACGTTCATTTGAAAGTATACTGTTTTCAAGAATTTTTGTATTTGCAACAGTAGAAAAAACCCTATCCTTTAGAGGTGCTACCACTCCTTGTTTGATGAGTATATATGGAATCTCATTATCAGTTCCATCTACTATTCGAATATCTCGAAGGTCAGCAGTTTCTGCAGCTTTTAGTACATCCGAAGGGATCTCTGCAACATATAACCCTTGGTTATCTTCAGTTACAATTGATGGTGGCACAATAGCACTCATGGTCGACCATTCCTTAACAGGAATCACACCCGCTTGCACTGTCACTGTCAAAGCAAACACAAGTACGAATACAAGTGCAGTAGGTATTATTGGTTTTTTACTTTGTCGTATATATAGATACGATACAACCAACAACACTATTCCAAGTCCAACAAAGGCTACAATTCTGTACACCGGACCAATACTCCATGTATAGACAAACAACTGTCCAACAGTAATCACAAGCGCTGCGATTCCCATTCGTCGTGCAACAGTGTTTTTACCAATAAGCCCGAAGAGTAAGTAGATAGTTGTAAGCAATATAAAGAATGCAACATGCATCAAGTTTGATGTATGAGATATATCATTGTACGCAGCATTTATTTCACTCTGCTTTTGCTCTAGTTGTTGTTGCTGCTCAACAGTAGCTTGTTCACTATATATGTCATATCCATGATATTCTTTAAACTCAGTATACGCATCACCCTGTGACTCGTATATTTGATTTATTTTATAGTCTCCATATACCTCAATCTCACGGCTGGTAAGCCCTATAAAACATACTTGAGCAATTATCATAAGTATTGTTGCTGCTTTTTTTATTTGCAATGCAAATGCATGATCAACATCATCGCGTGTAACTGATTTTTTCCACAAATACGCAACAGCATGTGTAAGCAACACCACAAACAACCATACGATATAAAATTGATTTAACATGAACATACCTGTTTGCAATACGTCTGTATATCTCCCTTCAAAAATCATATGCATGATACCAAGGATGATTCCAATAAATCCAAGTACATACATAGTTGCCTTCCCTCTGAAACCTCGAGCAATTGCAAGATATGAGAGTACAATACCTTCGACAAACCAAATCATAGTAACAATAGGTCCATCGAACTGCACAGGGATTGCCGCGGTGATGAGCGTAACCGCGATCACAAAGTGTGTGAGTGCAGATATATTATCCAACTTTTGTGTAGTTGTCCGAATATATCCATACACACCAAAGTGAAACAGACCAAGTACTGCAATCATAAATCCAAGATATGGACTCAAAAACGTTGTATCAAGAAGTGTATATGCAATCCCTGCATAGAGTAGAGTGTTGGTAGCTGTTAACGCTACTGGCCATGAAGATACTTTTTCTTCGGTGCTTCGTTTAATATCTCCAAGTACAAAGACAATTAGGAATTCCAAAGCATATATAGTTGCAAATATCCAAAGCATCATCCAATTTGTTGACCATGACAAACTATCTGACCAGATACCGAACATCAACCATGAACAGACAAAACTCAATACAACACTTTTGTTCCAGAGTTGTTTTGATGCGGCAATAATAACACCGATGTTGATAACAGCAATATATGAAAGAAGTTGTACTGCAACCGTTGTATCATGTAGAAAAAATTTCATGATAACAGGTGTGATATATGCACCAAGAATTCCAACCAAAAAAGTTGTTTCTGATTTTTCTTTAAAGCTGATAATCAAAGATACCATAAGTACACACACAATGAGTGTTAATGTTACAGGTAGAGAAACAAACTTGTACAAAACAGTTCCTGTAAATAGTGTCATAAACCAAAGTACAAATCCCCCACCTCGTACAAGTGCGGCATATTTTTGACTTTTATTTTTGACATACTCAGCGACGACAATAAGTGCAAGTCCTGCAATAAGTCCAATAATATATTTTACAGTTGGACCAATGAGACCAAGACTGTTGATGTATCGAAGAAAAAAACCTACTCCAAGAACAAGGATTGCGATTCCAACTTTTGCAAGAGATGTTGCAAACGTTTCGCTATGTTCTACTGATGGTTGTGACTTAGAAACAGCGAACTCTGATGATGCAGTAGGCGCTGTAACAGGCACTGCCCAAGGCTTTGCTTCAGGTTGAACAGTCGATGCTACCGATACATCTCGAGCCTCAAGAGCAACAACTCGCTTTTCTAGATTTGATAAACGAATAAGCGGGTAGATATATAAACCTAGTATTAGACCTAATACTACCACTACAATTAAAAGTGTAAACATAGTACAATCATACCATGACTAAGTTACCATTTATATGGGAAGAATATCACTATCTTCATTATGAAAAAAATACTGATTGGAAATGGTCAGTTGGTATTATTACCGTCACCATTGCTTTAGTTTCATTTATGTTCGGAAATATCACATTTGGAATCCTTTTCTTGATTGCAGTTGGTATCTTACTTATTCACGCATTTCGAGAACCTGGACGTTTACGATTTGAATTAAACCAGACAGGGGTTCGTATTGAGCAAGAAAAGTGGTCGTACACTGACTTCAAATCCTTCTGGATTGAGGACAATCGAGAGCATCATATGCCGTCTCGTATCCTTTTTCGATCAAATGCCTTGCTCACACCTCTCCTCACACTTCCTTTACCTATAGCGACTGATCAAGCTGATTTACATGATTTACATGAGGAGTTAGTGAAGATATTGCCTGAACAGAGACTGACAGAGTCATTTTTGCAAAAAGTTCTTGAGTATTTGGGGTTTTAGAGATAACCATACAAAATCCGTGTCATAAAAAGACACGGATTTTTCATGCTTATGTATATAAAACTCAAAATGCTATACTTCATATATGCTCACAACAGACATTACACAATATGTAGGAATTATCCTCACCCTGTTTCTCATCGGATATTGGATAGGAATTTTTATGCTTTTGTATCACTTAATACGATTTGGTATCGGAACTCACCCACGACGTATTGCATTTTTACTCCTTCTCGGATCACTTACTCTGACAGCTATTACTATCCTTCTTTACATGCAAATAAATTAATCATATGACTACAGAACTTATTACACCTGAGATTGAAAAGATGAATGAAGCTATTATCACTGAGGCAACAACTCAAACTAAAGGTTTATTTAGTTTTTTTGAAACTTCAACAATGACGTTTGAAGGAAAAAAAGAAGGTGAAGACGTACTTGTGTTTACCCGTCGACACTGGTTTACATTGGCAAACATTTGGATTGGATCTATTATAGCGTCGTTGCTCCCACTTATTGCGATAGTGCTTGGTGCGCCATATATTATTCAATACAATGCATCTGCATGGTTTGCACTTGCATGGGTATTGTACGTAATGGTGATATGGTTTATTCTTTTTTATAAACTAACACTACATAGTCTTGATGTGTGGATTGTAACCAACGATAGAATCATAGATAGTTTACAACTTGGATTATTTCGAAGAAAAGTTTCTGAATTACATCTTGAGAGTATTCAAGATATTTCTGTAAATACAAGTGGTATACTTCAATCTTCTCTTGATTATGGAAATATTGAAATCCAAACAGGGGCTACAGCGCAACGATTTTTGTTTGAGGATGTACCTCATCCTATTGCGGTGAAAGATAAGATTATGGAGACAGCGAGAATCCTTGAAAATACTCGAGAGGGTAAGTTTGCTGACCAGAAGAAAAGTTAACCACAGAGCTTAGAACGCAAATAAAAAGAGATTGTATTCGTGATGAACGGCAATCTCTTTTTATTTTACATTCTTCCCATAAAGACTTTTTCCAACACATCACTCTCCAGAAAATCCTTCCCCTGACCTTCTGCAACCACCACCCCCTTGTTTAGCACATACGCTCGGTCGATCACTTGAAGTAGTGACTTGATATTGTGCTCTACTACTATGATAGATGTTCCACGTTTTTCGTTGATCTCTTTTATCTTTTCAAACACCTCTTTCACAACCTTTGGAGCGAGTCCGAGTGATGGTTCATCAAGTAGTAGAAGTTTTGGATCAGTTACCAATCCTCGGGCAAGCGCCACCATTTGTTGTTGACCCCCAGAAAGTGTTCCTGCTTTTTGTTTGAGTTTTGTTTTGAGTGCAGGAAATAATTCTATAGCTTCTAGTACTCGCTCTTTCAAAACTTTTTTACTTTTGATTGCATGACCGCCGATCTCAATATTTTCATACACGGTCAGATTACCAAATACTCGCTTCCCTTGTGGAACGAAAGATATACCAAGTTCTACCATTTCATACGGCTTTAGGCTGACAATATCACCTCTCCAAAAAACTTTTCCTTGTTCTGCGACAACTAAACCAAAAATTGCTTTGAGTACTGTTGATTTACCCGCACCATTTGGACCCATGAGTGCAACAACTTCTCCTTCACCAATTTCTATACTAGCGCCATTCAAAGCTTTTACACCTCCAAAATTGACGTGAATGTTTTCTGTGCTGAGTAATTGTGTCATGGTGTATAGTATAGCAAATAACTACTCCCCCAAATATGCCTCAACCACATCCTTCTGCGCCAAAACACGCGCAGGTGTTCCCTCTGCCAACAATCCTCCTGTATCCATCACAACCAGATGATCACAGAGTTCTCGAATAAGCTCCATGTTGTGTTCAACCAAGATCACAGTCTTTCCTTTATCTCTAAGTTCTTTGATCACTGATGACACAATCTTAACCATCTCTGGAAACATACCAGCAAACGGTTCATCGAAAAAATAAATATCAGCATCCATAGCGAGTGCTCGAGCAACTTCTAAAAGTTTTCTCTGACCATATGACAAGTTGTATGCGAGTTCGTTTCTCTTTTCCCAGATTCCCATACGTTCCAAAACTTCTTTCGCTTTTTCTTGATGGAAGGCTGTATGTTTTTCAAACATTGAACTCCAGACATTTTTCTCTGTTAGTACGACTAAAATATTATCTATAACAGGCATTTGCTCAAACAATCGTACATCTTGAAATGTTCGTGTGATTCCATATGTTGGGACTTCGTGTGATTCAACTTTAGAAAGTTTTGTCTTGTCACCTATCAAGACCATTCCACTATCATACGGAATCATACCTGTAAGCAAGTTTATCAGAGTTGATTTACCTGATCCGTTTGGGCCGATAAGTCCAGTGATCTTTTGTGGCGCAAAAGAAAGAAAAAGTCCGTTGACCGCTTTGATACCGTCGAAGTGTTTGTGGAGGTTATGGAATGAGAGTGATGAGGTCATAGGTGAATTATATCACACCACTCACTCCAGTTTTTGTACCGAATTATTTGCCAAAAGTGAGCGCATTTGTGTAATTGCCGTTTTGTTAAGTTTTAACAATCTCTCAGATTGATCAATACCCATTTGTATAAATTCAGAATTTAAACTTTCAAGATTTGATAAACATATGAGCTGATAGATATCAGCGTGATCCCTAATATTTCCCTCTTTAGTAGGATTTTCGGTTTTCCAATCTTTGGCAGTCATACCAAAAAGCGCCATGTTTAGAAGGTCTGCTTCGGAGGCATAGATTAGCACGGAGGAAGTACCTGATATCTCTTGTGGAATCAATATATTTTCCTTTATAGAATCAGTGTGTATTTTATAGTTAATCTTAGTCAGCATGCGTCTAGCCGACCAATCGAGCTTATGATGTTGAGTCTCTTCGCTCTTTAGACGTTGAAACTCTTTGATGAGATAGAGTTTAAACTCTGGAGATATCCAAGTCGCGAACTCGAAGGCGATGTCTTTGTGTGCGAAAGTGCCGCCACCATAACGACCTCTCGTTGTCGTTATCCCTATAGCGTTAGTAGCTTTTATCCATTTTTCTGGAGATAGGAAGAAACTATTTGATCCGGCTTCACTTTTAAACGCCTCGAATTCGAGGCGTTTAAAATCTAGATTGTATAGTATTTCCCAATTTCCAATGAATTCAATAGTATATTTTACTCTTAACCAGTTCTGAACTATGGCCCTGGGCTCAGTTATGTTTACATATCTGGCCATATCTGTAAGTGAAATGTAATCATTTCCATCTTTCGATGCTTTTACTGTAACAATTTTCCCATTGATATTTATTTCTTGCTTTTTCATGCCCCTACTTTAACAATACAGAGTTAAAGTAATTTGAAAGAAAAGATAAAGTATTCTTCAATTTTAATGTTATAGCATTCTGTGACATTTAACCGCCTCGAATTCGAGGCGGTTAAATGTATTACAACTTATACTCCCCCATCAACCCTTGCGGACGGAACATCATAAGGAAGATCAAGATCAACCCATACACCACCTGTCGCATTTGCGCAGCAATATCAGACGGAAACCCTACAAATCTTAAAAACTCAGGTAGCAGTATTAAAAACACAGCTCCCCACACCGCACCTTTGTTGTTGGCCAATCCTCCAAGAATAATTATTGCCAAGATAAAGATTGATTCGTTCAGTATAAAACTAGAAGGGTCAATAAAAGTGATGTAGGTCGCAAACAAAGATCCCGCAATAGATGCAAACATCGCACCGATTACAAATATCATTAGTTTATATGTACTTGTCTTATATCCAAAAACTCGTATCGCTTTCTCATCCTCTCGTATAGCTTTCAACACTCGTCCAAAAGATGAACGACCTAACCATTGTGCCAAGTGATACAACCCAAAGGCGATAACTGCAGACAGTATCAAGAAAGAGATATTGTTTGAAAATTCAAAACCAAAAAGTGAAGGCTTACCGATTCCAGGAATCCCGAGTGGACCTCGAGTAACATCCTGCCAGTTTAGGAAAATACTAAAAAGTATAATATTAAATCCAAAAGATCCGAGCGCAAAATAATCTCCTGCGAACTTTGACAACACATATCCGATGAAGAGTGCTGCTAGTCCACTGATTGCCATACCTATCAAAACCGATACAAAGAAGTTCATACCAAATGATGTCATGAAGATCGCTGTGGCATAGGCACCAAGTCCATAGAACGCAGCTTGCGTCACTGAAAGCAATCCAGTGTATCCAACAATCAAGTTAAGTGATACACCAAGAATAGCGTAGATAGAGATAAGTATAGCGAGGTGAATGAAATATTCCATAAAATTATTTTTTAATTATACCTTGTGGTCTCACGAGTAAGAAGATGAGTAACACTCCAAAAGCAATCGCATCTTTCCACTCGCCTGATATCTTCCAGATACCAAAGTTTTCTATAAATGCTAAGACAAATGCACCCAGCACTCCACCGTATATACTTCCAACCCCTCCGATAATAGCGGCGATCACCCCTTTTAAGAGGAGCGCAAGTCCCATAGTTGGTTCTATACCGGTATCAAGCCCGACCATGATTCCCGCGTATCCAGCAATACCTGATCCGATGATAAATATCCAAGATATAATCTTGTCTGTATTGATTCCTACAATCTTAGCAACTGTCTCTTCATCACTGACTGCTCGAACAGCTTTACCAAACTTGGTGTATTTCAACAGTATTGCGAGACCGAACATAATAACTATTGCTGAGACAAGTATGAGCAACTGTATGTTAGTGATCACTCCCCCTGCCACATCATAGACTTTTGTTTCAAGGCCTGATGAAAGTGTTTGAAACTGACTCGTGAAAATGATAGCAACTATAGCCTGAAGCGCTGTCATGATTCCAAGCGCCGCAACCAGAAGTACCATGCTTGATGCTTTTCGTTTTCGCAGTTGCAAGAAGATTCCTTTGTCGAGTAGGTATCCAATAAATCCTGAGACTATAACCCCGAGTACAATACTCAAACCTATATGCCACTCAAGTTTTTGCGAGAAATAAAAAGCAGTGTATCCTCCAATAGTGGTCAAAACACCGTGCGCGAGGTTAAAGAACTTGGTTGTTCCATAGATGAGATTAAACCCGAGGACCACGAGTGAATATATAGATCCGGCGATAATACTGTTGACTATGAGTTGTGGGACGATGGACATTGTAGTTGTATTTTAACATAAAACCCCCAGCTTTTGACGCGAGGGGTTTGTGAGGTTTTGGCATTACCTTATCAAGACAAACTTTCCATCAACCACCTTTTTCATATGAATCGGTACATTGCCCGACAGATCTCCGTTTTTATCTAAGGAAAATGATTCAGTTAGACTACTGGTTGATATATCGGCACTCGTGATACATAAACCGATATTAACCCGATCTTTACAGGTCTCGTATGCTACTGCGATAAGGTGTAGTGCATCATATGCGTATGCCCCAAAAGCAGTAGGTTCTTTGCTGTATCGAGCCCGATATAATGCACAATATTTTTGTGTATGTTGATTTCTATCACAAGAAAAAGGAGCAGAGGAAGTCTCAAAATCATTTGCATACATACCAGCCGTTGTTAGAAAGATATCACTCTCAGCTGTTGAAAACCCGATTATGGTATCAGTATATGATTGCTCACGGATATGTTTAACAAACTGTCCTGTGATCTTATCTGCGGCTAACACAAATATTGCGTCCGGGTTTGACCTAACCAGTTTACTTGTAAGTGTCCTGTACTCTATATCTTTATTATAAGTCTCAGCAAGAATAACTTTTCCACCAGACGCTTCAAAACTTCGGCGGAATATTTCTACACCGATTACTTGAGTATCACTACTGGCATCATAGATGATAGAGACAGTCTTTTTATTTTGACTGGTAAGACGAGCTGATATAGCGTCTGTCTCTGCTTGTATAAAAGGGTACGCCGTAAATACATAATCTTCTTTACCTCTTAGGGCCGAAGCCGAGGATACTGCAACTAGAGGTACCTGCTCTTTAAGCGCGATAGGCATCATGGCAGTATTTGAAGTACTACCTCCTGGGCCAGACAATATAACTTTGCTTTTCTTAATATGTATTAAGTTTATAAGAGCTGTCGTAGCTTTTGACGGTTCTCCAGCTGAGTCTTCTACAGATACACTTAACTCCACAAAACGATCTTTAGCTAGAGCGATAGCGTTTAACACATCCTCGCTTATGTCAGCAAATTTACCAGTGATTGGTAAAACGACACCGACCTGCAACTGTTCGTCCTTTGAAGTTGTAAAAGAGAAGTACACTCCTATACATATGAGCAATAAGATAATTCCTGTGTATATGTTTCTTTTTGGATTTTTCATAGTATGACTACTATGCCTTACAGCAACGCATAGTGCCATACTTTATATACAAAAGACATATTATCTCATATAACCCTTATATATCAACAGCTAAATCACATATAAAAACGCCGTAATCTATGGCATAATAGCAATATGAGAACAATATCTACACTAAAAGCCATTGGGCTTACAGAGCGGCAGGCGAAAGTGTATCTCGCCTGCCTAGAGAGTGGAACACTATCGATTCAAGAACTGAGTCGAAAATTACAGATCGCTCGATCATCATGCGAAGCAACACTAGAACAGTTGCACAAGAAAGGTTTTATCTCGGTTTACAAACACAAAACAGTACGAAGATATTCTCCTGAAGACCCTCGCAACCTCGCACGACTTGAAGGAGAGAAGAATCGATTATTACAAAACACACTTCCTGAGTTACTAGGATCTTACTTAAAAAACAAAACAATCCCTACAGTTAGAATGTACCCAGGCAAAGACGGTATGAATACAGTTCTTGAAGAAATCTTGTCTGAGGCTGATGCACTATGCGGTTTTGGATCTGTAGATGATTTATACAACATGCTCGGAGATACTTTTCCTAATTTTACAAAAAGAAGAATTCAAAAAAAGATTCCTGTTAAAATAGTGTTGAAGGATACACTTAAAGCTAGACAGCGACAGCGACTAGGATCACAAGAACTGCGTGAAGTTCGCCTGATACGTGACGTAGGAGATTTTACCAACCTACTGTTTATGTGGAAATCTAAAATTGCGTTGTTTTCTTTTGGAAATGAATCAATAGTTGTTGTTCTTGAGAGTAAAGATCTAGCGATAGGACAAAGAGCAATGTTTGATTTTATTTGGAACACACTTCCGGCGTATAAGACGTAACACAAAACCCCCAGCTTTTGACGCGAGGGGTTTTATACATATTCCATTAAACACTATCTAGGAATCGTCACCGGTTTTCCATCTTTAATCATACGAACCACAGGTTCTGACAACACCATACCCTCAGCATCAAGACTTAGATATCCTCCAAGAGCGCTTTTGAAATTCTTCGTATTCGCAATCGTGTCTCTAATCTGAATATTGGTTGGAATATTCTTTCCGTCCCCTACTGACTCGATAGCACCAGCGATCAGGTTCACAGCATCATATCCGTTAGCTGAACCAAATTTTGGATATGACCCATATGTTGATTTGAAAGATTCCATAAACTCTTTTGTTGGGTCTGCCGCGTTTACATACCACATGCCTTCAAACAGAGATAGTTGATCTGAAAACTCAAATGCTTCCATAGAAGTGATCGGAGTTTTAATACCAGCCTCTCGAATCTGTTTTGTAATAATCTCAATAGATGGAGACGTTCCTTCAAGCACATATGCATCAACAGCGAGATCTTTTGTCTGACTGATAAGTGTTTTAAAGTCTCGAACATTTCCAACGTATTTTTGTGTAGCGACAATCTTTATATCAGTTTTAGGAATAGTGCTCTCTAAAGCACCTGATAAAGCTAACGCTCCTGGGTTATCTTGTTGTGCAAATATAACAATGTTTTTTATATTTCTCTTATGCAGTTGTTCTATAAATAGTTCAACATCTTTATATGCCGGAGTGTAGTGCAGGAAGTTGAATGCTCCGTCAGCAACATGTGGATCAGAAGCGAAGTCGTTCACGTGAGGTATTTGAGATTTCTCTGCAAGCTCACTTATAACCACACCTACAGGTGACCCAAATGAGATCAAGGCATTTACCTTATTAACATTTACCAGTTTGTTAAATGTAGACGCAGCCTGAGCCGGTTTAAACCCATCATCCTCAATTATCAGCTCGTAGTTATACTTTGTATTCTTAAGCTCTGATGCGGCTAGTTGTATAGCCTGCTTAGTACTCTCACCAAGCATGGCAATATCGCCAGTTAAAGGCAAGGTTACTCCAATCTTAATGGTTGGCTTTGCAGTATTTTGAGCAGAGTTTGAGCCCATATTGCTCAATCCAAATATAGCCGCTATGATTATTAACAGAATTAAGCTTATTTTTAAAGTTTTTTTCATAATATTGTGTTATATATTTTTTGTTAATGAACAAACTATGACATAGATTTACATCTTGTTATTTTTATATATCAATATAGTCTTATATAATCCTTATTTTATATAGATATTATATATACTGTATATATTCTGTCGGTGTATATTGACACTTTTAGTCTTAAAACATATACTCATATCATATGAATATACTCGATAAACTCCCAAACACCTTTGAAAAAGCAGGGCTTTCAAGCAAAGAGGCTAAAGTGTATGCATGCCTTCTCTCTCTTGGTGGTGCATTCCCTTCTAAGGTTGCTCAGGATACCAAACTAAACCGAACAACCGTATATAAAGTACTTCTAGATCTTTCAGTTAAAGGTCTGGTTAACGAGATCAAAAAGAAAAACAAAATCTTTTATCAGATTGAGAAACCCAAACAACTTCTTCGATATGCCAAAGACCAAGTTACTATAGCCAACGACAACCTTGAGCGAATGCAGAAGATTCTTCCTGATATTGAAGGTGTATTTTCTTTACTACAAAACAAACCAAAGATTACCTACTTTGAGGGGTTGGATGAGATTTTAAGTATTTACGATGATCATATACACACCAAAGAGCCATACCAAATGGATGCTGTTGCCAATGCGAACGAACTAGAGCGGGTATTCCCTAAAAAGTGGTTTGAAAATTATAGAAAGACGAAAGAAAAGATTGGTATTACCACCAGAGGAATTATCACTCGATCAAAAGAAAATATTACATTTATAGAAAGAATGTACAAAGGATACAAAAAAGAAATCATTCCAGTTTTTCGTGTTATAGACAACGTGCAATTCCCTTTTAAAGGTGAGGTAACTATTTACAGAGGAAACAAAGTATCAATCGTAAATCTTACCAAAGAACAACTTACCGGTGTGGTCATAGAAGATCAAACGATTCACAACATGATGCGGACTATGTTTGAGTTGTCATGGGTTGGATTGGAGAAAAAATAAAATCCCAACTTTTACATTGGGATTTTATTTTTTTATTTTAATGTTTACTCTACAATAATATTCCCTCCTAATATTTTTGTAATCTTCACCTCCGGTTTTCGAACTCCAACTTCATCGAACTCAATCTTTCCACTTGCGCCAATCATAGTTGCATCATGAATATTTGTAATCCATTTCTTTCCATCCGCATTATGTGTTTTCATAAGCAGATTAAACCCATCATATCCAAGATCAGACCAGATACCTGGATCGATACCGAATCGTGCTTTATATGCATCTTTAAATTCCTGAGTTACATTAGATGACACTGTTGCGATGATAGCGTTATCAAGCAATGAGTTGTTGTTTAATATTCGCTCATAATCTTTAATACCTGATTGAGCATTTACATCAAAAGCAATTTGAGGTAATTTACCTTTGAGTGTTGCATATTGTTTTAAGAATTGTGCTCCTGATTCAGGAATCATTAACACAATAACAATGTCTGGATTTTCTGCAGACGCTTTAAGCACATGCGGTTTAAAATCTTTCTCATCTGCATTGATAACAAACTCTTTCATCGGTGAACCAAAACCTTTTACCATTGCGTTTTTAAAACGAATCATAGCATCGTTGTTTGTATAGACAACTACAGGATTCTTAAATCCTTTTTCTTTGATATATTGACCAAGTTGTTTTTCAACTTCAATGTTTCCAGGTAGGATTTGAAACACATTGTCGTTTGTTGGTTCGTCAGTTTGTTCACCTCCTTGCACGACAGGAATACCTGTCTTTGTAACAAGGTCATATATCGCACCAATACTTGCAGTTGAAACGTTAAACAATCCATCTATATGATCAATACTTGTGAGCTTTTGATATGCACTCAAAGCTTTCTTTGGATCAAAACCATCATCTTCTACAACCAATTCAACGTTCTGATTTGGATGTGCTGCATTGTATTCTTCCATAGCTATGGTTGCACCATTTCTAATGTTTTCACCTACTGATGCATAATCTCCACTTAGTATAGAGATCATACCTATTTTTATTGTTTCTGTTTTTGTAATATCAGACTTATATGTATTGGAAATGATTACTCCTACGATAACAAGGATGATAACCCCCCATACGATTTTGGTTTTTGTTTTCATGGACAAAGTATGTCATCCATTGTGTTATTTAAGAAATATAAGATTGTTTTATAGTTGATTCAATAATCGTCTTTTATTTATAAGGATTATCTACAGATATAAGTGTCAGAAAAGTTGACATAATTGATTAAAAACGTATACTACATTCATGAAAACTCTCCTTTTATTGAGTAAAAATGAGACTGAGATACTAGAACTGGTCAAAGAAAAAGGACAAGCAACCCCTTTAAGTTTGGCAAAATCATGTAAAATCCCCCGCCCCACTATCTATATCACTCTCGATAAGCTAAAAGATCGAGGTCTTATACGAAGTCGGAAGCTCGATAGAAAGAAGATTTGGGAACTTACCAAAACAACCGAGATGAGAGAGCATATTGAGGATTTGAAAAATGTGTTAACAGGAGATAAGAGAACTTACGACAAAATACAAGTAACAGAAGACACAGACCTTACTATTCACCGTGGAGCGGATGCTATTCTCAACCTTTTCAAAAAGTTCGCTGGAGATCACAATGGTAAAAGGCTTATGGGTATGTCAGGAAATCTTTCAGCTGATGCATGGAAAGACACGATTCCGTTATCTGACATTAATACCATAAACTCCAAGATTAAAGAGCAAGGTCTGCTTACAGAGATGATTTCCTCTGAAGGATGGTTTAAACAACAAGCAAGGATGTTTGGAAAAAATTGGGTAGAAAACTTTATAGGTCGAGCGACGCAGGTTCATTTTATTGATAACACATATCTTGATTACTCCAGTCAGATATTTGTCTTTGGAAGTGAGTTGTATCTCGTATCAATGAGGGAGAGGTTGTTTATTGAAGTTAAAAATAAACAGATCGCAGCACTTATTATTTCCCTTTTAAAGTTTGTTGAAGATAAATCAAAGTCAGTTGATATTAATCAGATATTGAAAGGTATGATATCTTAAATTTTAGATTTTTTAAAAACAAAAAACCACCCCCATACAGAAGTGGTTTTTTGTTTTAAGAGATTTACTTAACCGCAATCTTCTTGATCAACTTGTTCAGTCTTGATTTTTTTCTTGAAGCAGCACCATCTTTGATGGTGCTACCTCGAGCAGCTTTATCAAGTGCTTGGAAAGCTTTTGGAAGAAGTGCATTAGCCTCTTTTGCTTTTCCCTCTTTAACTAGTTTCTTAACAGCTTTCACTGTATCCTCAACGTTTTTCTTTCGTCGTAGGTTAAAAACTTTCTTTTTTTCTCCAGATCGTAGAGCTTTTTTAGCTGATGATGTTATTGGCATATGTGACTTATACTATATATTAATTATTTTCGTGAGTCAACAATAGTTTTTTCTACGTTTGGTGGTACAGCTTCGTATCGAGCAAACTCCATAGTGTTTGATCCTCGTCCTTCTGTCATAGATCGTAGTTGTGTTGTATATCCAAACATTTCTGAAAGAGGTACAAACGCCTTAATAGCTTTGTTTAACCCTCGATCTTCCATACCTTCGATCTGACCTCGTTTTGCTGAAAGTGATCCTGTAACGTCTCCCATAAACTTCTCAGGTACAACAACTTCAACTCGCATGATAGGTTCCATGATAACGGGTCGAGCTCTCTTAGCACCCTCCTGGAAGGCTTGTGAGGCAGCGATCTTGTAGGCGATTTCTGATGAGTCCACATCATGGTATGAACCATATGTAAGTTCACAAGATACTCCTGTAAGTGGAAATCCTGCAACAATACCTCTATCCATAGCTTCTTTAACTCCTTTCTGTACAGCTGGGATAAATTCTCCTGGAATAACACCTCCTTTGATAGAGTCGATAAACTCGTATCCTACTTCTCGATGTACGTTCTTTGGAATCTTTGTTCCCTCTGGCCAATCTGTAAGAGGCTTAAGAGTGATTCGAACGTGTCCGTATTGTCCTTTTCCTCCAGACTGCTTAGCATACTTATGTTCTGCTTCAGCTTCTGCAGTGATAGTTTCTCGATATGCTACTTGAGGTTGTCCAACATTGGCTTCAACGTTAAACTCTCGCTTCATACGGTCGATCATGATTTCAAGATGTAGTTCTCCCATACCAGCAATAAGAGTTTGTCCTGTCTCTGGGTTTGAAGTAACTCGGAAAGTTGGATCTTCATCTCCAAGTTTCTTAAGAGCGATTCCCATCTTCTCTTGATCAGCTTTTGTTTTTGGCTCAATAGAAAGAGAAACCACAGGCTCAGCAAACTTAATAGTTTCAAGAATGATTGGGTGTGCCTCATCACAGAATGTATGTGATGTAAGAGCCTCTTTCAATCCTACAGCTGCCGCAATCTCTCCAGCATACACTTTCTTAACTTCCTCTCGCTTGTTAGCTTGAAGTCGTACGATCCGTCCTAATCGTTCTTTGTTTCCTGTTGTTGAGTTGTAAATATATGATCCTGATTCGATAGTACCTGAATACACTCGGAAGAATGTAAGTTGTCCTACGAATGGGTCGTTTTGTAGTTTAAAGGCAAGAGCAGCAAATGGTTCTTCATCTGAAGACTTTCGCTCCATTTCTTCTCCTGTATCTGGGTTAACTCCTTTGATTGGTGGCACATCTGTTGGTGATGGTAGATATTCAACTACAGCATCAAGAATAAGTTGTACTCCTTTGTTTTTCAAAGCAGTTCCTGTAAACACTGGGAATAGTTTATTTGAAAGTGTTCCTTTTCGAATCGCTCGTTTTAGATCTGCAATATCAAAATCAGTTTTTCCATCTAGGTATTGATTCATCATGTCATCATCCATTTCAACAGCTTTCTCAACAAGTTCCGCTCGTCGCTTTGTTGCTTCATCAAGAAATTCTGCAGGAATCTCTGATTCGATAATCTTGTTACCCATCTCTCCTTCAAATGTGTATGCTTTCATCTTCAAGAGATCGATAACTCCAGCCATCTTATCCTCTTCTCCCATAGGAATTTGCATTCGAACCGCATTTTTTGTAAGTCGATTGATGATAGATGCAAATGATCGTTCAAAAGATCCTCCTGTTCGATCTAGTTTGTTAATAAAACAAATTCGAGGAACTTGATACTTATCAGCTTGTCGCCACACAGTCTCTGACTGTGGCTCTACTCCAGCTACTCCATCAAACACAGTTACTGCACCATCTAGAACTTTTAGAGATCGCTCCACTTCCACTGTAAAGTCTACGTGACCTGGTGTATCGATGATGTTAAACCGATGCATCATAGACTTATCGGTTCCCATGTATGTTGGATTCCAGAAACATGTGATCGCGGCAGCCGTGATTGTAATACCTCGTTCTTTCTCTTGTTCCATCCAGTCAGTTACAGCTTCTCCGTCGTGTACTTCACCAATCTTATGTGACATACCTGTGTAATACAAAATACGCTCTGATGTAGTTGTCTTACCAGCATCGATATGGGCAATGATACCGAAGTTACGTGTTCGCTCTAGTGGATAATCTCTTTGCATAAAATTCTATTGTGTTTGTTATTTGTTTTATTTGTAAATGTAGTGACTACGGCCTGTTCAATGTGAAAATGCCAGAATCAAACGTTATCTGTAGACTGTAGCATAGTTTTATAGGGATTTCTAGTGGTAAAACCTTGTTTTTTAGGTGTTGTAGTTATTGGTTGACAGACTACTTGACAAATACAGATAATAGTTTATAAATATGTTAACTAGGCATGATGCCTAGTTGTTTAACTTAACTCTCAGCCCTTTCAACCAACATATGAATCGCATCGTCCTCGGAAGTCACTTTGGAATCATGCTGACCGTAATAGGTCTCACTGTCCTCTTTCTAGCCTGTCGCAGAAAATCAGTCGAGCCAGAGATCAAAATCTTAATCGGCCTAGCAATACTCTACCCATTTGGGAAGTTCACTCAGGCGTATTTCTGGTTTCCGGCCGCGATACGATGGCACCTGGCCGACATCGGATGGGTTCCTTCCTTTACAGTCTTTGCTTCTGCGATTTTCATAGGGTTCTGCGATATCAAAAAAAGACATCCAGAGGTCAAAGAGATTCGCAAAGTTGCTCTCATCGCATGCTTTGGCAGTGCCATCTTGGCGCTTTGGGTCGAGTCACTGACAACAGGAGGATCTGCAGCCGCAAAAACAAAGTCAGGGGCTGCAGGAGATCCCATAGACTGCATCCTTTACGTATTCATGTCCTATGTGTGTTGGAGACTGGTAACAACAGCATATAGGAAGATGATAACCAATCCTTACTGGTCAAAGTAGGATCCAACATCATCGTTTTCGATCGCCCCCGAGACCTACCAAGGTCGGAGGGGTGTTTTTATTTCCCCCTCCAGTGAATCAGCTTATTTTCCAAAACCATCATCGATTTATTTAAAATAAACCCAACCACCCCAGTCACAAGAATCGCCGCATACATATCAGCTGTCTGATACACAAGTTGTGCATCAATAATCCTTTTTCCGAGACCAAACTCTGTTCCTATGAACATCTCTGCAACTATTACAATAATAAGAGAGAGCGGCAGAGCAACTCGAAAACCTGTAAATATTTGAGGAAGAGCTTCTGGGAATATTACTTTACGAAATAAATTCATGCCTTTAATCTTCATTGTCTTCGCAACCCGAATTCTAAGATCTTTTCCGAGATGCACACCATACATTGAATTGATAATAATTATTGGTAAAGCACTCCATGCAACTATTGCAAACTTTGATTTATCTCCAATACCAAACACTAATAAAAATAATGGAAATAATGCAGTCGAAGGAATGCCTCGAAAAAATTCCACTGTAAACTCAAGTGTCTTATACGTACGATTTGAGTATCCCATCAAAAGACCTACAGGAACTCCGATACATACTGCAATACTGAAACCTGTTATCACTCTGTACAGGGTATGTACAATATCCAACAACATAGATCCATCCTTGAATGCATTCATTAGATGTATACACACATCAACAGGTGGAGAGAGAAAAAGCGGACTTACAAAATGGAAATATGAAATCATCTGCCAAAGAAAAATAATGCACAGCGGCATGAACATGTAAAACAATTTTTTATTTTTCATATTCGAACGTTTTAATAATTTCATTACGAAGGCTGGTAAATTCAGGACTTGCAAGCATATCTAATGTTCTTGGTCGTGGAAGATGTACTTCAAATATCTTTTTTATTTTTGATGGACCAGGTGACAACACAACCACCTTATCAGCAAGAAAAATTGATTCATCGATATCGTGACTCACAAACAAAGTAGTAATCTTATTTTCTTGCCAGATGTCCAACAATTCTAATTCCATCTTTCGTGTTGTTGAATAATCTAAAGCAGAAAATGGCTCATCCATAAGAAGCACATCAGGGTTAGAAGCAATAGCTCGACAGATCGAAACAAGTTGTTTCTGTCCTCCTGAGAGTTCGTATATGAATTTATCTTTTAGATGGGATAGAGATACTTTCTCAAGTAGGTGCGTGACGATTTTATCACTCTCCTCTTTACATGCATTATCTATCTCTAAAGGAAGCATAATATTTTCTTGAACAGTTCTCCAAGGAAATAAACTTTCATTGTAGTTCTGAAATACAAAACCTACATGTGCATCTTCTGGTTTTTTATTATCAATCAACACTTCACCAGAATCTGGCTTATCTAATCCCGCAATAATATTTAGTAGAGTTGTTTTACCTGATCCGTTTGGACCAAACACGGTAACAAACTCTCCTTTTTGTATATCCAAATCAACAGCATCAATAACCTTAGTTATTCCAAAAGTTTTTTTGAACTCTTTAGTTATTGATTTGATTGAAATCATATTATTTATAGAATATATTAGCCAAATCTGGTTGTGTTTTTAATTCTCCAATCTTCACAAGAAAATCTGTAAACGAAGTAAACATTTCAGATTTAAATTGTTTTGAAGATATCATTTGCACAAGATTAACTTTTTGAGCAACAGCATCATCAAGTTTATATATAGTTTTTGCAATATCACGCGCAAGCGATGGATTAGTTACAACAACATCGTTACCAGCATCCATCGCACGTACAACTTTAGATGCCAGAGTTGGGTGTTCTGTTGCAAATGAAGTACCGAACCAGTATCCACCAAAAGCTGCGTGATTGATCTGCGAAGCAAAAATTGATTCTGGTACAAGTTTTTTAAAACCAAACTTTTCGACACCAATTGTATAGTTAGGTTCATATGAAAACAGTGCATCCACAGCTCCGGATTCTAGGGCTTGCAATTGAGTTGGTGGTGGTAATTGCACAAATTCAGTCCCTGTGTAGTCAACACCCTTTTGTACAAAATATGATTTAAGAAAATTCATACCTGTAGTTCCAGGGTATACACCAATCTTTTTACCTTTTAGGTCAGCGAGCGATACAATCGTTGAACTCCCCTTCACCATCAAAGCGTCAAACTGACTTTCAAGAGAGACATCACTTACTGTGACAAGTTTTACTTTTCCTGGATCAATAGCCTCTCCAGTCATCACCACTACAGAACTGAGAAAAGGTACATAATCAACTTCCTTACGAACAAGAGCTTCATATAGTTGCTGAGCACTTTGGAGAGGTACGGGCTGAACCTTTACGCCTTCTTTAGCAAAAAACCCTTGAGTATCAGCAATATGCACTGGCAAAAAGGCAATATTCGGAGCAATACCTATTTTTACAGTATATTCATCAGTTTTTTGTGAGTGTATTCCGAAGATAACAAAAGTTATAGCGATAATACCTATTATCCATAAGGTTTTTTTAGTATTCATATATATTGAGTTGTAATTTATTAAATAATACGAGTAAATTTACTCTTGGTAATATATTATGATAAATGTCAATCTATGTCACAATATTAGACAATGTGAACAATATAATCTATTATACCCTTTACATATAAAGGTATATAACCTATACTAATGCTGTCCACTTTTATGACACCAAGCAGCTTAACCCAAAATTTGATAGATTATGGCCTAAACAACCGAGAGGCGTCTATTTATCTATACCTATTAAGCAACAAAGATCAGACTGTATTCCAAGTATCCAAAGATCTTCACCTACCCCGAACTACGGTATATAGTGATCTCGAGAGACTTAAGGATCGGGATCTGGTAGGTATTTTCAAGAAAAACCAAGTTGCCTACTGGTATGCCGAACATCCCCGAAGACTGGTGAAGGAGGCGGAATCTAAATCTTCCATGATAAAGGAGATATTTCCTGAGCTTGAGTCTATGATGCAAAAGAACACCTTATATCCTGAGGTTCGCTTTTATGAGGGCAAAGATGCCATAAAAGATATTATTGGCGAGTTTTATGATGTGTTTGAAACAAGGGTTAACAGAAACCTGTACACGATCTCACACCCAGAGCTCTTAGATAATTTTCCTAAGTATTTACCGAGTGCGCTGGAAAGGAAGAATAGGTTAAAAATCTTCACTCACTTACTTGCCCCTGCATTTACCAAAGAGTTAAACCTTCCTGCATATACTAATGATGAATTTCGAGAGGTCAGATTTATCCCAGATCAATTTAAGTTCAATTCAACCATTATGGTTATGGAGGGACGAGTTGCCTTATTTTCTCTCAAAGATGGAAATGTGTATGCTGTGACCATCAGCTCAGACACCCTATCGGAAACATTTAAGCAGATATTTCTTTTTGTCTGGAATATGTGTGTGCAATCAAACAAAGTATAGACATTCTAAATATTGGAAGTCACAACGAGTTGTATGAATGATGTATAATCAACACATGCAAAAAACAGAGACAAGACATCGAAACATAATGTATTGGTCAACACCTTTAGACACTTTAAAAAAAGTCTTAGAGACGACTGCAGATGGACTATCAAGCACCGAAGCAAGTAGTAGACTTGATGTATACGGACAAAACACATTTGACGCAAAAAGCACAAACACACCTTTACGAGTTATACTTGGACAGATAATAAATCCTTTGATCGGAATACTATTATTCGCTGCTGGTATTACATATTATTTACATGAATTTATTGAGACTATAGTTATCTTAGGTGCTGTTTTTATAAATATTGTCTTTGGTACATATCAAGAACTTAAAGCTGAAAACACAATAGAAAAACTTCAAAATTATATTAAAAATAAAACGAGAGTGTTACGTGACGGTAGCATGATAGAGATTGAGGCATACAACCTGGTACCTGGCGACATTATACATATATCATATGGTAATCGCGTACCTGCCGATGCACGCATCATCGAGTCTATAAACTTAACAGTTGACGAGTCTATACTCACAGGAGAATCTATGCCTGTTCAAAAAAATGAATGCGAAGTCGTAGGTGATGATGTAACAGAAAGAAAGAATTCTCTTTTTTGTGGAACATATGTAGTAAACGGAAACGCAGTAGCAATAGTTGTAAACACAGGAAGCAATACTGAGATAGGAAAGATTGCTACTTCAGTTTCAAATACAAAAAAAGCTTTGACACCGGTGCAAACTGCGGTACATAAAATATCTTGGTATATATTTTTGTTGGTGCTCGCACTTGTAGTCTTTATTTTTTTTCTTGGTGTATATAGAGGAGAAAGTGTAAGTTCTATGCTTATACTTGCGTCTGCAGTAGCCGTTGGTGCAGTACCTGAAGCCTTGCCTATTGCTTTGACTGTTATTCTTGCAATCGGTGTGCTTAACATTGGCAAGCGAGGAGGGTTAATACGAAAACTCTCTGCTGCTGAAACACTTGGTTCAACAACACTCATACTCACAGATAAGACAGGTACTTTAACCAAAGCAGAGTTATCACTCGGAAACATCTTTACTATTTCTGATATCACAAAAAAAGATTTTGGAGATAACACACTTGATACAGAAGACACACTTACTTTTTCTCAAAAAGAATTACTTCGATTAGCTGGATATACTATAGAAGCAACTGTAGAGAAGATCACTCACGACATACACAACTGGGTATACAGTGGAAGTGCATTTGATATAGTGATACTCAAAAGTATACACACATACGGTATCGACATAACAGATATAAAAAAACATGTATTACTTGCTTTCAATTCTACAAACAAATACTCTGTAGCAGTCTATAATACTGACAACATCATACTTGGTGCACCCGACATTTTATTGAACGCATCAACACTATCAGAACAAGAAAAACAAAAAGTATCAGAAACACTCAAAACATTAAGTGAGCAAGGGAAACGATTGATCGCTATCGGAAAGAAAGATAACCAAAACTTAGATAACAATTCAATAAATGGTCTAGAATTTTTAGGATTATTTACATTCTCAGACCCACTACGTCCTGATATAAGAAAAAGTATCAGAGATATACAATCAAAAGGAATCACCGTGAAGATAATCACTGGAGACTTACAAGGTACAGCTAAGTACATTGCATACAAAGTAGGTATTGACGCTGCTGATGATGAGATATTAAACGGTGAACAAATACGAAAATATACAGACAATGAACTCATAAAGATCCTACCGAATATAAAGATATTTGTTCGCGTAACACCTGAAGACAAGTTACGTATAGGAAACTTGTATCGATCTATGGGTGAAATCGTAGCGATGACAGGTGATGGTGTAAACGATTCTCCTGCACTCAAATCGATGGATATAGGAATTTCTCTTGCATCTGGAAGTGATGTTGCCAAAAGTGCAGCCGATATGATCTTACTTGATAACGATTTTAAAACTATTACTAACACCATCACTGAAGGGTACAAGATTAGAGCAAATATCCAGAAAGTGTTTGTCTATCTTATGGCAAATTCACTTGATGCCGTGTTTGTTATCACAGGTACTTTGATTACAGGGCTTGCACTTCCTTTAAATCCTCTACAAATCATCTGGGCAAACATTGTGACAGGTACACTACCTGCACTCGCGTTTGCATATGATAGCAATCACTCGATATATACAAATAAAAAAGGTTCTGGTATTTTCAATTTTAAAATACAGTTTATGGCAATTGGAATTGGTATTTTCACTTCTATACTGCTTTTCTTTCTGTATTTTGCTTTAGTAAAACAGTTAGACAGCATAACACTCGCTCGCTCAATATTTTTTGTTTGCTTCTCGACATACATTCTAACCATCTCATACTCATTTAGAAATCTTGAAAAACTCATCACTCAATATAATCCATTTTCAAATTCAAAACTAAACATCGCAAACTTAATCGCTTTTATATTAATAATCTGCACCATGTATGTACCTGCTATGCAGAAGATTTTTGATATCACGACTATTCCTCTCTCTCTTATTTGGATCGTGATCGCATGGAATATACTCAATGTTTTGATTATAGAATTTAGTAAGTGGGTGTTTATGAAGGTTCGTTAAGTATTATTATTAACACACTACTCTCTGACTTTTACAGAAAAATCAGAACTACTCGCATACTCAAGTGCACGATCATTTATCAAAAAATCTCCTCGTATACTATTTTCTGATAGATCTGTATCAATCAATCCATATCTATAGAAAAGTAAATCTGAATCCTCGGGTAGTAGAATGCTTTTATGGAAGTAAGAAACTTTACCGCGATCAATCATATTGAGTTGTTTGACTATACCAGTCATACAGGTATTCATAAGGATGTTATAAAACTCCGGGGTGTTATATAACTCATTTGTTTTATGTATCATATTTACAAAAAGTTTTTCTGCCTTTTCTTTTTCAAGTTTTAACGGATAGACATATACTTTATCCTGCCGATAGTTTGAACGAAGTTTTACAGTATCTTTTTCATCTGCCCACACATACATGATTTCATATTTATTAAACAAAGCTTTAAATGGATGGAACGACTCACCCACTTCCTTTCGTATCTCTATAGAGTTCGTGACGAACACTCCGTCTTCAAATTCAAAACTTAAAAATGTATGTGCTGATCCAGGAATACCTGCAAATGGAGAAACGATATACCAAACTTTTTTTAACTTACTGACATCGTATGTCTTGTCGTAATATCCAGAGGTGAAAACGGTTGTGGTTGCATAGTCAAAATTACGTATATTATGGAGAGTTACGAGATCGCCTTGAACATCTGCATACGGAAGCACAGCTTGATCAACGGTCCACGTTCTGTTATTTGACGGTTCGGTTATAAGACGAACAATGGTAATACCGAGGATGATGAGTATTACAAATGAGATAAATACTTTTAGTGGTATGCGTATCCATCGAGGAATTTTATTCATGCAATCATTGTATCATCCTACAAAGAAAAAACTCCGGTCTCCCGAAGTTTTTTCTCATAGCAAGGAGTAAATTTCGGTCGTTCCGCAGGGGTTACTCCCAGAAGACGAGGACCGAAAATTTACGACGTAGCTACTACCATGCCATATGTGCAAAGGCTTTGTTAGCCTCAGCCATCTTGTGTGTGTTCTCTTTCTTTTTCATAGCCTCACCCTCACCTTTTGTTGCTGCCATGATTTCATCAGCAAGCTTTAGATGCATAGGCTTTCCTTTTTTTGATCGAGCTGCTCCGATGATCCAGTTCATAGCCAAGAAAGTTCTTCGCTCTGGTCTGATTTCGTAAGGAACCTGATAGTTTGCTCCTCCAACTCGTCGTGATCGAACTTCAAGTTGTGGAGAAACGTTTTTAATAGCAGTATCAAAAAGCTCTAGAGGATTCTCTGTTGCTCCTTTCTCTTTCAAAGTCTCAAGCATATCGTAGATTACTCCACGTGCAGTAACTTTTTTACCATCCCACATAACGTAGTTGATAAATTTACCTAGTGTATCTGAACTGTATTTTGGATCTGGACCCGCAACATTTCGATTTTTAACTTTTCTTCGCATATTTTTTTATATTGTGACCTTTGAGGTCATAATTATTTTTATAAGTACCACCCGTTGTAGTTTTGTTCCTGAGTGCTAACTCAGTACTCCGGTTATGTGGATTTTTTATTGTGACCTTTGAGGTCATAAGAAATCTCGTTCAAAGATTTTTAATTGTACCTTACTTCTTAGCAGTCACCTTTGGCTTTTTTGTTCCGTACATAGATCGAACTTTTCGTCGCTTCTCTACTCCTGAACAGTCAAGCTTTCCTCGTACGATTGTATATCGAATACCAAGGTCTTTTACACGACCACCTCGAATAAGAACCACTGAGTGCTCTTGTAGGTTATGACCTTCACCTCCGATGTATGCAGTAACTTCATGTCCATTTGTAAGTCGAACTCGGGCGATCTTTCGAACAGCCGAGTTAGGTTTCTTAGGAGTTTTTGTAGTTACCTTTGTACACACACCTCGTTTAAATGGTGAATCATAAAAGATTGGTCGGTTTTTAAGCGTGTTAAATCCTCGAGTAAGCGCAATCGCTTTACTCTTTCTTTTTGCCTTTGAACGATTTCTCTTTACCAATTGATTTAATGTAGGCATGAGCGCAAGGATACTATATATTTTAACCTTTTGCAACTGTCTTTATAGTCTACTTAACCAAAAATACATATATGGATAATATAAGTGGAATAAACAATTGCCATACCAAGATAGCGGCTACAATCCCTAGGATAAAGTTTCGTTCAAACCATCGTTTAAATCCATGATATCTATGTGGCAAAACAGCAAAAAGTATCTTTGACCCATCAAGTGGTGGTATAGGTAGGAGATTAAAGAATGCCAGTACTATATTTATAAGGACAATAGTTGCGGCTAGTTGTGTTAAAGCAAGAGAAAGAGGTGCAAACTGAATTAAAGCTGAAAATACAAGGGCAATTAGGATGTTAGTCAATGGACCGGCAAAAGCAACCAAGGCTTCACCCCACTTTTGATTACGAAAATTGTAAGGATTTATAGGTACAGGCTTAGCCCAACCAAAGAAAATACTAGATCCTCCTATAGAACAAAGTAGAGGGATAAGTATAGAACCTACAAGATCTATATGCGGAATAGGGTTCAAAGTGAGTCTACCTGCCTCTTTAGCAGTTATATCACCCTGCCAAAGAGCAGCTACTCCATGAGCTACCTCGTGAGCAATGATAGAGATAATCAATATACAAAAGGAAATGAGAGTCATTGGTCTATTTTGGTATATTATAGTAAAGATGTCAAAGATATTAGATAAGTAACAGTTATTATGAGCTATACGGTATTGGGTCGATAACCTTTATTATGAGCGATTAGGTTGATTTGCCTAATCATCATCTTTATGCTAGTATTTCGGCTATGTCAAAAGTTTGCGCAATCACACAAAAAGGATCAATAAACGGAGGTGGATATTCTAACGCCACTCGTGCCACACAGTACAACCCTACTGGAAAACGACGACGAAACGCTAACCTACAAAAGAAGCGAATCTTCGTTCCTGAGATCGGAAAGACTGTAACCCTTACTATCTCAACTCGAGCTATTAAGACAATTCAAAAGAATGGTGCTTTCAATACACTTCGAAAAGCTGGTCTTCTATAATTCTCATCGATAGATAATATTTCCTTCTGCAAATGTCTCTCGTATCTTGAGAGGCATTTTGCTTTTGATTTCTTGTGCACGCACGCGTTGAATCGTTTCTTCGTTCGGGTGATGGAACTTGTTATTTTTACCAGCTGACACTACCACCTCAGTTGGTGCAACTTTTTCTAGGAAATTGCTGGCTGATGAATTTTTTGATCCATGATGTCCGAGTTTTAATATGTCTGATTTAAGTGCATTACAACTTGTTGATGAAACTATACAATTTTTAGAAATAATCTGCTGTTCAACTTTTTGAGAGGCATCACCGGTCAGTAGAAAAGTTTTTTCACCGTTCTGAAGCTTTATGGTAACTTTCATTACGAGTGAAAAATCATTATCATCAATCTTTTTTGGTCGTTTACCTGCATAGACATAGGCTTCGCCGATAGGGTACAGGACATCTATATACAGTTCTGAAAAATCTAATACATCACCAGCCAAAACTTTTCTTTTCTGTATCGCAATCATCTCTAAATTATTTTCAAGAAGAGTTTCATCACCTTGATCAATATCTAAAAATCCGTTATGTAAAACTTCATCCACTAGACCTTTGGAGATCAATCGTCCAGCTTCACCAATATGATCAGCATCTGGATGAGTGAGTAGAAGTTCATCAATATGTATATCTTTACAACGAGTAACTTTCTGAATCTCCGATATTACACCACCATCTTTTGGACCTGTATCAATGAGTAATGTTTTACCATTAGAGGCTCGAATATATATTGCGTCGCCTTGACCAACATTTAAAAAAGCAATTAAAGGTGAGGTATCAAGACAACCTTTTTGCTGGTACACAAAATATCCTGTTCCAATAAATATCACAGATACAATTAATAACACCACATATAAAAAATTATACTTATAGAATATCTCTTTCATGACGTATATAATGAGACCATAATCAGCTTAAATTATTGATAAATAAAACATAAAACTTATATGAACTACACATCATTTACAGAAAAAAAGTTTGCACTCAGACCACTAACATCAATCAGTGAGAAAACAAATGAAGAGCATTTGAAACTGTATGCAGGATATGTTAAACATGCCAACCTGATCTTAGAAAAGATTGCTCAGCTTTCAAATACTGCAGAGCTTGCAGCTGCAAATGCATACACAATCGGAGAACTTCGACGACGGTTTGGTTTTGAGTTTGGAGGAATCAAGAATCATGAATTGTACTTTGAACAGTTTGAAGGAACTGCTGCTTCAATAAATCCTGAATCAGCGTTGCATGACAAAATTGTTGAGCAATGGGGTTCATATGATGCGTGGCTTGTTGAGTTTACACAACTCGCGATGACACGTGGAATCGGTTGGGCTTTTCTATATCACGACCAAAAAACTGGTACACTTCTAAACGCATGGGTTGGAGAACAGCACGACGGACAACTTTCTGGAGCCACACCAATACTTGGTCTTGATATGTGGGAACACTCATACATGCTTGATGTTCCACCATCAGAAAAGAAAAAGTATGTTGATGCTTTTTTTGGAAATATAGATTGGTCAGTCGTTGAAGCGAGATTTAGATAGAAGTGTAACAATCAAAAGAGAAAGAGCGTATGTTGTGAGTATAAACCCACTGGCGCTCTTTTTTACTTGTATATATCCGTATGGAATCACTGCCAACTTTCCAACAATCCAAAACACTGCATAAAGAAAGAAGTTATTTATGTATGTACTTACACCTATGATCCATGAAACATCAAACAATCCTCCAATCATGGTCATACATCCAAAAAGCATAATAATAGGTATAAGTGGCAGTACTAATACATTACTCAACAAAAAAACAGATGAAAACGAGCTGGTCATAAACATGATATACGGAAATACAAGTACCTGTGTCGCGAGCGTTATCGAACATATTTCTCGGAGCCATGTTGGTATGAAACGTAACCAAGATAGTCTGATAAACTCATCTATAGATCGAGAGAAAAGTATTAGTCCGTACGTAGCACAGCATGTCAGATGAAACGAAGAATCGTAAAGAGTCTGGAAAGGATTTTGTATAGTCATGAGTAGAACAACAATAGTCAGTGCATACACTTGCGATGTTTTTCTCTGAAACAAAATCAATCCACAAAATGCACTCACTGCCGCTCGATATATCGGGGCACCGCCACCTGTAAGTAATACAAAGCACCCTACAGTTATCAGTATAAGTATTTTCTTTATCCACGATACGAGCAACGTTTCATTTCTTTTCCAGAAGAACAAAGCATCGATCAAAAGTTTGATACATACTAAAATAATACTTACATTTGACCCTGAAAGAACTACCACATGACTCAAACTTGTTCGCTTAAACATCTCAAGTGAATCTTTATCAAGCAAACCTTTTCCTGCAACTAACACACCTGCAACAAGTCCGGCGTACGGTTGTTCATATTCAGTTAAGAATATATTTGTTAACTTTTCTTTCAACTCAATAAAGTAAAGTTGTATATGTTCATACAGAGATAGCTCACCGCACACGACACTACTTGTACTACGTTTCATACTCATCAATAAATAAATATTATCTTTCGCCAAATACTCCCGATACGGAAAATTATAAAGCGGTAGCGTTTCATCTTTCGGATTAATAGTTTTAACTTTAGGTAAAGATACAGTACCCGAAACCGTCAGACACTCACCAAACATAGTTTGCGTGTCCGGCGGGGCAGTAACCTTATATCGGTTTTCAGCATCATGTGCAAAGAACACAATCTTGTCGATAGATTGTGTAACATCACTATCTACCTGTATGGTAGTAGTCGAAGTTTTTTGCTTTACAAATTGCAGATCCAAAACCGCAACTCGCGTATGATACGTATCCAGAGCTCGATATGTCGCAACCAGTGAACTTATCAAACAGATGGTGAATAAAATTATTTTGTACTGTTGTTTGAAAAAGTTCACTCAAACATTCTGACACGAGGTAGATAAAGTTTTTTGGGAGATTTATTAAAATCTACATCAACCACCCATCCAATCTACCGTCAAACAATACACTCACCTCACCATCTATCATCTCAACACTATCAGCGCATGTTGTTGCAATCACATCAGCTCGTTCATTGAATTTATTTTCACTATGACCTTTGACATATTCCCATTCAATGATTACACCAGCACTCTTCACATCACCTACAACTTTATCCAACTCCTGCCACAATTCTTGGTTTAACACCGGAGCTTTCGCTGCTGTTCGCCAATTATTTTTCTTCCAATTATGAATCCATGTTGTGATTCCTTGCAAGACATACTTAGAATCAGAAAAAACTTTTATCACTTTAAACTCCCCTAATCCTTTTAAGGCAAATTTCAAACCATTGATAACACCCATAAGCTCCATCTTATTGTTCGTCGTATGATTAGCTTTTCCACCAACTTCAGCCACACGACTTTTTCCAAACACCACTATACTTGCCGAACCTCCAGGTCCTGGATTTCCTCGTGCTGAACCATCTGTATATATTGTGATGTAGTCGTTGTTGAACATTTTTTTCTAAAATTTATTTACTTGTACCCCCTTGAGGGATATATATTATTTTCTCTACTCTAACACGAATCTCTTTTTTTCCAAGAAAAAAACTTTCTTCAACGTAGCCAAGTATGTCACACAATCTGTCAACTTCTACATCATGGTGAGATTGATCAGAAAAAAAAGATATATATCGAACAGGTGAAGTCTTTTTATATGTATCAGAAAACATGTATGCATCGGCCAGAAAGTCTGGTTTTGCTTTTTCAGTCACTGCATCTCGCGACACAAAGTTTTCAATCATAAACTCAATATGCTCCTGTTTTTTTCCAAACTTTTTGATAGACCGCAGAGATAAGCCTCGTATCTTAAACAACGGTTTTTCATTACCCATACCAAAAGGTTTTAAACGCCCGAGATCAGAGACAAATATGTCGTTTAACCTATCGTGAGTAAGTCCATATATTTGTCCTTCATCGATATGTACCACATCTTCTTTAACTCGCGCAGCTGTCCATTTATAAAAGGCGTCGTATAGAGTTTCTTCAAAGACACCAATCTTATCTTTTTCAAATGCAAAACCGCCTGCCATAGCATGCCCGCCAAACTCTGCAAAAAAACCTTCTGGCATATATGTCATGATTTCAACTAAACTCACACCAGGAATAGATCGACATGATCCACGAAACATTTCTCCATCCTCACATCCATACACAAAAGATGGTTGTTGAAACTGCCGTACCAGATTACTTGCTACAGGTCCAACCAAGGTAGGGGACCATTCTGTATCACCTATAATTATAATTCCCCGCGTGGTATCACTTGATAAAACTTTTGTCGAAGCAGCTTCAACAAGTGTCTGTGCTTTTGCTTTTCGCGACTTGTTTAACAAGACTAAACCTTTAGCACGTTTCATCGCATCAATTGAGTCGACAGATGAAAGTAGATGAAACGCATCGAATGCATGTGACATACGTGATGCAGCATTTATACATGGACTGATTGAAAAACCTATATCATCTTCTTGCAAATCTCGTGCATTAAGTTTAAGTTCAGATAAAAGACACTGCAATCCTAGTCTTTTATTTTTTTGTAATACACGAAGACCGAACTGTGCAAAGACACGATTTTCACCCACGAGTGGAACCATGTCTGATATCGTTGCGAGTCCAACAAGATCAAGTAACCACTTCTCCCAACCTATTGCAATCATGTAACCTTTTTTTCGCGCCTGTCCTACAAGTCGATGTATCAACTTATACATCACCCCTGTACCACAAAGCATTTTTTCATAGTACCCACAATCTACCTGTTTTGGATTTAAGATCGCATATGCACTTGGTAGCTCTTCGTGCGGAAGATGATGATCTGTAATTATTACATCGAGCCCGAGCGAATTTGCATACGCAACTTCTTTTACGTTAGATATACCAAGATCTATAGTTATCATCAACTTTGCACCGGCAACAGCGATCTCGTCTATTAAATGACTATGTAATCCGAATCCATCTTTATGTCGATGTGGAATCATAACCATTACATTTTCCTGATATCCAATCTTACGAAAAAAGTCATACAATATAGTAGCCCCTGGCACCCCGTCAGCATCGTAGTCAGCGTATATACAAATCTTCTCTTCGGCATCGATTGCATCCCAAATCCGAGATGTCGTCTTATCTATATCTTTCATACGACTGACATCATACATTCCACCCTTCTCTTCGTTGTATTCAGGATTTAAAAATTCCTCTATCTGACCCTTAGACAGACCTCGATCCTTTAAAATCTTTTCATATATAGTATCAGTTGAACTCATGTGCCTCTATGGTATCATACGACTATGTCAAATACTGAAATACACGACGAAGATACACTTATTGCAAACTGTGTCTTTTGCAACATTGTTAATGGAAAGATTCCTTCGGTAAAACTATTTGAGAATGAAGAAACTCTCGCTTTTTTGGATATAAATCCAAATACTCGAGGTCATACGCTTGTTATACCTAAAGCTCACCATGAAAATATATATGGACTGCCAGCAGAAACTCTCGCTCGAACTATGTTGACAGTTCAACACGTAGCCATAGCTCTTAAGAATGAACTTAATGCAGATGGTATAAATATAGTTATGAATAACGAATCAGCTGCAGGACAATTGATCTGGCATGCCCATGTGCATATTATACCCAGAACAAACGAAGATAACGGCTATGTTGGTCAAAAGTACACATATATCGCTGGTGAAATGGAGGAGATAGCTGAGCAGATTAAGGGTACACTTATACTCTGAGGTTGCACGCTTTTGAAGCACATACTACAATTAGTGCATGAAAACAAAAAATACTATATTAATGATTATTCGTGTTTTAACAGGAGCTCTTTTTGCATATGCTGCATATATGAAACTTGCTCACATAAACGGAACAATCACAGGATTTGCAACTATGGGATTATCAGCAACTATTGCATGGACAGTAGCTGTTGGTGAAGCTTTGATCGGACTAGGTCTTATCTTTGGAGTTTGGTCACGACTAGCAGCCGCTGGAGCTATCGTTATCATGATTGGAGCATGGCATTATACTATGCTTACGTGGATGATCGGGGCACCACTTATTAGCTCAATCATTCTTTTGGTCCTAGGGGGCGGATCATGCGCACTTACAACATGTAAACCAAAGATATCAGAACCGACAGTAGTGTCTACTAACTAACTTTATTTATTATCATATATCAAAGAAAAAACCTCGTAACATGCACGAGGTTTTTTCTTTACAAGAGACTCACAATACCAGGAAGTCGTCCTTCTTTTTCCAAAAACTCAAGCATTGCGCCACCTCCCGTTGAGACAAAGATTCGACTTTGCCCTGCTATTCCTTCAACTTTCTGAATCGCGGCAACAGTATCTCCTCCTCCTAGGATCGCATGTACATTTCCTTCTTTCTCTGTGTATGTAAATAATTCATTTGCCAAAGCAATAGTTCCTTTTGTAAAGTCTGCATCCTCATAATTCCCAACCGGTCCATTCCACAATATAGTTTTTGTCTGTATTCCTGCAACTTTTTCCATGAACGCGGAAACACTTTCAGGTGCAATATCTTGAATAGTCTCCGTTTTGGAAACTTCAGCAAGTTCACATATTCGCACAACGCCAGTTATAGTGTCTTTCACAACAATTTTTTCTGGGATAAAAACTTTTGCTGTAAACTCTTGTTCTTTTACCAATTCATCAAGATATGGAACGTCGGTATCTATCAACGATACACCGACTTCATACCCCAGAGATTTTGCAATGTTATTAAACAATGCACCTCCGATCAACATCACATCAGATGATGATAAATATTTTTGTATAAGTGGTAGTTTTGTAGAAAACTTAGCACCACTCAAGATACATGCAAAAGGTTTTTCTGCACCTATCACAAGAGACAGATGAGCAATCTCTTTGTATAACTGATCACCTACAACCTTACAATCATGTGCAAAAAGTTTTGGTAATGCATCAGTTGATGCATGAGCTCGATGAGATACTGCGAATGCGTCATTGATATATATGTCAGCAAACTTTTTTAAATATTCTGCTAACTCTACACTGTTATCCTTTTCACTCATACCGACAGCTTTAGCATTTCGAATATTTTCAAAAAGAATAAATTCACCAGATTCCGCCATCATCAAAGTATCAGTAACTGTTTTTTCATTTAAAAAATCTGCACAGAAATGTACCGTAAGTTCTGGATACTTTTCTACTAAATATTCATATACGGGCTTGAGTGTAGGAGATTCAACATCTTTAGTTTCTATATGAGAAACAATGATTGTTATCGCACCTTGCTCTTTCAAAAACTTAAGTGTAGCAAGCGTAGAATCGATTCTGAATGTATCAGTAATTTTTCCATTTTTTATAGGTACATTAAAATCAGCACGTAAAAATATTTTTTTATCCATCAAACGACCTGTCAGAGTTTCGAGTTTATAAATGTTTTTTAGGAGTTCCATATGTTTTCAGAATATTTTTTTTAGGATTAATAAGAATCGCTTGTATTACTTTTGCTAAAGTATCAGCCTCAAAACTTACTCGTCCGATCAACAAACCTTGTACTTCTCCATTCCAAAGTATATCTTGTGCATTTTCTGGAGTTACTGATCCTCCATAGAGTATCTTTACTGATTTTGATACCATCTCACCATATCTTTCCAATAAAAGTTTTCTAATAAAAATAACCATACTGTGTAGCCCGTGTGCATCAATAGAAATATTATCTTTATTGTTAATAGCCCAAACAGGTTCATATGCAATCGTGATTGCAGATAAATCTTTTTTATCTACAGCGCTAAACACTGAAGTGATTTGATCTTCAACTGTTTTTAAATATATAACACCTTTATCTCTTTCTTTTTCACCTACACAAAGAATAACTCCAAGTTTGTACGCGAGCGCGAGTTTAGTTTTTGTGATTATATGCTCTCGAGTATCACCGAGTTCTCTTCTCTCAGAATGCCCGACAATCACATATGAGGCACCAGCATCTTTAAGAGCTTCCACTGGTACTTCTCCTGTTTTTGAACCTCCTTCAAATATAGACACATCTTGTCCTGATAATATAACTTTTGGTAATACTTCTTTTTTATTTTTCGCAGTCTTATGTATCTTTTTCTTTGACACCCAAGAAACAGATCGATCAAACAATCCATTTAACATAGCGATATGTGTATATGTAGGGGCAAATACTAAACTTACTTTAGTTGCATCTTTTCCAAGCAGTGCATATGTATCAATTATTTTTTTTTCTGCCTCTTTCAATATAAGCGTACTCGCTTTCCAGTTGGCAATAACAATCGGTTTTGAAGACATACCAACAAGTATACTACAAACCTATCACCTCTTTCCATGTATCTACTTTCCAGGAACCTGAAGGACCTGAAGTAAAATCAAGATCGACGAGACCTGAATCATAATTAATCTCTGTCGAACCTGACATAGTCATAGTTTTTGCTACAACAGATTTTACTGTCGCAGAACCAATAAAAGATACTGTACCATTAGGTGCACTTATAACTACAGATCCTGCGGAACCGCTCACAAGAACAGCCGGAGACGTACAGCCTACTGGACATATTGATTTGGTAGCCATCACAACATAACTGTTTGGGGCACCAGAACCATACACACCTCCAGATCCATTTAAGTTTATCCAACCATCTGAGACAATAATTCCACTTGCACTCCCCATACTACTGTCAACAAATATTTTACCTGAACCACCAACAAATACATTACCAGTTACATATATAGGTCCTTTAATATACAGTTTTCCAGATGCAGTTATGGTTAGATCGCCATTTATTTTAATAGGTCCCATAATCCGTGTATTTGATCCATCTACCGTAACAGTTGTGGTTGAACCACCAGCCGCTGCATCAATAATCCACTGATCAAGGTTTCCTGACGAAATAGGCATTGAAGCTGCTGAGGGGTCAGCTTTACTTGTATCACAAGATTTGTTATTTCCTGTACCCGCCTGACAATATAAAGACCCATTTACCATTACGTTTTTTACTGTTCTTGCCCAGGCACTGCCGTTAGCTGCGGTACCGATTTTCATACCACTAATAGTTCCAGTATTACCACCTACAAAAATTTTAAAATATGCATCAGCAGTAGTAGGAGTAATACTTGTCCAAACACCCCCCATTGATCCAACTTTAACAGTACCATCAGTATATATAGAGTCATTTAAACCTATTGTGTAATAATTTGAAGCATCTGCCGATGGGACATCGATAACAAGCCAGTATGTTGTTGCCGAGTAAAGTGGTGCTGGAGCAGTTATTACGACAGGAACATTAGAGTACAGAGATGTTACCAATGAACTGTTCAAAACTCCGGACATAAGTACCGTTGTCCCAGGAGTGTTGTTTAGATTATTACTAACTATTTTTACCGTTGCATTAGCTGGATTTCCTGTTTTTTTCAGAGTAAAAAACAGTTCAGTAACCGCAGTGGTTGTACTTACCCTAATCGACTGTGAAAAGTCTTGAGAAGCTGTTGTGCTTCCAAACGAGTATGAATACGTCGGTTCGAATCCACTTATGTTATCTACATGTGCAATAGGATTTGAAGCATTTGCAGACGTTACACTTCCAGTTATTTCTGTATTCGCCCATCCAGAACCACCATCACCAACAACATCACCATTCGAATATACATTTCCGATAATCTTAGATGATCCTGACATAGTCAATCCCCCTATACCCGTTTGTAATCCATAGTTGAACGACACTCCAGAATCTTGTTTAAATCGTGCTTTTACAAATCTTTGAAAATCACCCAACACTCCCTGAATAGATATTTCTTTTTGATTACCTACATCTACGAGAGAAGCTGTTGCTGTTGCACCAAGTAGAGATAGGATTGCTGGTGCATCAGATTTTCCTTTATTGAGTCTATATAGTGTATTTTCCGTCTGTGCATCTGCAACTGAGTAACTTTGTTTGGATTTTAAAAAATCAGACGTATTTCTAATTTGATATCCGACAGGTCCTGATACTGCAGTTAATAATGTTACAGATATAATTACGAAAAATAATACAACGATTAATATTGCTGCTCCTCGGTTTGTTTTCATATCTCAAGTATATCTTACTCAGTCTCGAAGTTGTACTGTCGTATAAAAGTTCTTACTGATAGTTGTAGTTCCGAAGTGAGGAGTTACATTCAAATTCATTTCCAATTTTATAGCTTGAGTACTTGTTCCATTTATATATCGAGCAGTAAAGCTTCCAACAGTTACTGTGGGTAATGACAACGCACCAAGATATGTTGCCTCTCGAGAAACCTTCACAGTATTGTTTTCCCAGTAATATCTATATGTTTCAGTCGCACTTACCGTTGTCGATGCTATTGTCACAGCAACAGCACCTTGTGGAACATTAAAAGAACTTGAAGCAATTACGACTGAGTTTGCATTTTTAATATCACGTGTCATTTTATCAAACACTTGTATTGCAGTTGTTTCAATATCTTGCTCAGCTTGTACATAACTATAAGATTTAAAAAGAGAAATCAAACTCGTCATTACTATAGACACGAGTATTGCCAATAGTGAAAAATATACTATTGATTCCATCAAGGTTATTCCTTTTTTATAATGCATCTTATGTCGCATATTATTCATATAAATTAAAGATATACATAGAAGCTGTTCGAGTTGTTGTTGCACCTTTTTCTGCCCAACTTACAGTTAGATCAACTTTTCGAGTTCCTGTATCAACTGTTCCAGAACCATCGGTTTGTATGTTAAATGTTGATGCATCACGTTTTACAGCACTTGAGGTAAATGTACGTGTAAAAAAACCATCAATCGTACTTGTAGATGTTGTAGCTTGCCATCGATCTGTATTCCAATGAAGGAAGTATGTTGTACCGATTGTAGTGTTTGCAATGTTTGACCACTTTTCTCCGCGCATTGTTTTTATAGCTTCAACACCTTCATCTAACAAAAAAACTGCTTGCACTTTAGCAGTATTATTAATTGAAATAGAGACAAAACTACCGTATATATTTGCGATATATATAATAGACAAAGAAATAACAGCTGATGCTATCAACACTTCAATCACCGATATACCTTTTTTTCCATTTTTATATTGCATATGACGTTATATATTTATTGTATCACTCCAATACCGTTGATACTAAATGAAGTTGTTGCAATAACAGTATTGCCGCGAGTCAGTGTATATGTCAAAGTACCTGATGCACTTGATAATCCAGTCACTTTTGCAAAAGTAACTGAAGTAGTTCCAAGAGTTTGTGAAGCAAGGGTTACTCCATTTGAAAAAGAAACCACTCGCATTGTATCTACACCTTGATCTGTAATAGTAAGTGTAGTTGAAGCAAATCTAACACCGTGCGCAATACCATTTTTTGAATTGAGAGATTCAAGACGAGCTTTTTGAATTGTCGATTTTATAAGGGCTACCTGACTGTCGAGTACCTCTCTGTTGTTAAGTGATGCGAAGGATGAAAACGTGATTTTCGCTACGATAGATACCAACACAACAATAATCACAAGTTCTAAAAGAGTAAATCCTTTTTTTGTAAATGACATATATTGCATATTATAAATTATTCATCACACTATACATCGGTGTAATCATAGCGACTGCAAAGAACCCAACGGCAGCTCCAACCAGAACCATAAGGACAGGTTCAACAATAGTTGAGAGATCTTTTGTTTTTTGTTCTACTTCATTTTCATAAAACGTAGCTACACCTTGCATCATACTCGCCAATCGTCCCGTCTCCTCCCCTACACTAATCATCTCTCCCACAAATGGTGGATATAAATGTTCATGTCCTGTAAACACAGTTGCAAGTGCCTTTCCTTTTTCTACACTTTTTTCAACCTCTTCGAGAGTATCTTTGTAGTATACATTTTGTAAAACATCTCGAGTGATTCGTACAGCTTGTAACAAATCAACTCCAGAAGAAACAAGGGATGACAGTGTTCGAGTAGTTCGAGCGGAACTCGATTCAATAATAATCTTGCCAATAACAGGTATCCGGGTCACAAACCAATCAAACCCTCTCTTACCTGTTGTTGTGTGAAATATTGTATACACGATAGCTGCACATGCAACTAATACTAAAAGAAATAATATGTAGTGATTCTGTAAGCTATCACTTAACCAAATAATAAATCGTGTTGGTTTTGGTAATTCGGTTTTTAAATCCTTAAAAGTTGCAGTAAGCTTTGGTACAACTGTTACCATCATGATAATTCCAATTATAATCATCACAGAGATAATAACAGCAGGATACACCATGGCTCCCTTAATCTTTTTCTGTAATTGGTATGTCTTCTCCATCTGCATTGCAATAGTACGTAACGATTCTGCAAGATTACCACTCTCCTCCCCGGCCTTTACCATAGAAATAAATATTGGTGGAAATATTTTATTAAACTTTTGTAATGATTCGTGAAAAGTTTTTCCTGCTGACAAATCTGTATTGAGTGCTTGGTAAATATTTTTAAGTTTGGTATTTTTTGTCTGTTTGTCCATCACCGCTATTGCACGAGTAAGCGAAAGACCTGCTTCCAACATATTACCCAAACTCCGAGCAAATGTAATCTTATCCATCACTTTCACTCGATTGAACATTGCAGAAAACTTTGCATTCAGTGATTGGATACTGCCGGAAGAAAGTTCTGCGTGAGATATTAATACATCTCCTGATCGTCTTATTTCTGCAAAGAGTGCAGATTTATTTTCACCTTCAAACACCGCAGTGTATGTCGAACCGTCATTTTTTTTTGCAGTGTACTCAAAACGCATACGTATATCATAACAAAAAATCGCCCGTAGTGTTACGTGCGATTTTTTGTTTCTGGTTTTGCGTAAGCAAAACCTGTTAGCTAGGAATGATTTTTAATTTGACCCCGCAGAACTGTTCGGTCCGAGGATTTAAATTATAAAATCATAACGAAGCTTACCAAGATCGGTTTTGATCTCGTCCTCCACTGTATCCACCTCGAGAATCATCTCGTCGTGGTCCTGAAGAATATCCACCTCGATTTGCTCCACCAAATGATGGTCGTCGAGCTGCTCCTTCCTCTCGTGGCATTGCTACGTTAACTCGTAGTGGTCGTCCATCAAGCTCTTGCTCATTCCATCGCTGTACAGCTGCTGCTGCATCGGCTTCATTTGCAAATTCTACGAAAGCAAAACCTCGTGATCGTCCAGTCATTCGATCGATTGACACTTGAGCTGAAACAACTTCTCCACACTCAGCAAAAGCTGCTCTAAGAGAATCGTCGTTTACACCCCATGAAAGGTTTCCTACGTATAATTTTTTATTGTTTACTGCTGCGTCCATTTTGTTTATTTATCTTTTTATATCTTATATATTTAATGAGCTTGTGGCCCGACTCGAACACTACTTTTGGACTTGTATCTGATTTAACTTAAACGAAGAGTCACCTCGATCTGTTGTAAACCATAATCTCAAAATGTGAGGGAATAAACCCTTGTGACTAAAGTATATCACAGATTGACCGTTGACACAAGGTCTAGTTTATTGCTCTTTAGATAGATACATATCCCGAAACCGCACCTTCCCTAACCTTCCTTCTATCTTACACGTATCAGAGCACCATACATACTGATTCTTTGCTCGGCAATCATGACACACCATCATATGCACATGACACTCATCGTTAATACAGTTATCAAAACGTTCAGTTTTTGTTTGACATAGATCACACACCCCAATAACCTCGCGCTCTATACCTTTGTCTTTGGTAAAATCCATCACAACTCGATTATCAAACGTAAACAAACCTCCTTTAAAATCTTCTCCGGGGAACTTCTCCATATACTTGTGCATACCACCATCGAGCTGATACACATCTTTAAATCCTTTTTGCATCAAAAATCCTGAAGCCTTTTCACATCGTACCCCACCTGTACACACAGTTAAAACCTTTTTGTTTTCTATACCTGGATGCTCTTTGACAAGTTCTGGTAGCACATCTGCCAACTCTCGAAAGTTTGCCATCGGAGGGTTTATAGAATTTTTAAAATGTCCGACACGAAACTCGTAATCATTTCGCATATCGAGTATGATAAAATCTTCGTTGTTTTGATACCACTTTTTTAATTCTTCAGGTTTTAGATGTACACCTGTTGTTACTCGTGGATCAACTTCTGATTCTTTTGAATTTTTAAGCCCGAGGATAACTATTTCAGGAACAACCTTTACCATTAACTTATGAAAAGCTTCACCTGTCCCTGTTGAGGTTTTTATTTCAATATCTGCAAAGTCTCCATATGTACTTTTTCGTAGCTCTTCTATATATGTAACAATGTCTTCATTTTTTCCTTCAAGTGTTGCATTGATTCCTTCAGTTGCGATTCGAACACGCCCTGTGAGGTTGAGCTTTGCACCAAGTTCTTTTTGCCATCGCATACACTCCGCAGTGTTTTCTATAGGCGTGTACTTATAGAAAAGAATCACAGTGTAGTTTGGGTTGAGTGGTGTGAACTGAGATTTTTTCATGTATGTGTAGGTTATAGCATATGTTGTTTTGATAATAAAACCAGATAGAAAACACTATAGTGTTTTCAAAAACCCTTCCACATCCTTAGGTTTAGGTTTTATTTCTTTTGAAATACTCCACACCAAATCAAATTGTGCCCGAAGAAGCTGTGAGAAATCTTTACTGTTTATAATAAATCCGAAACCTTCTTTTCTGGACGAAACAACAGCAACCTTATCAGCATAATTCCAATAACCCATATCCCAAGTCATTTGCTTAGGAGCAATACGTATCTCTCTTAGAAATTCTTTACCACTCCCTAATGCAGGTTGTTCTTTGAAGCTAACAGCTCGTGATTTTGGCCAAATAGCTTTAATATAGATACCTCTTCGTATTCGCTCACGATTATGATTTTCAAAATATTCTTTTCCAAGAACTGATACCATTTCACTAATCGGAAAAAGAGCTTGAGTTTCGATATTCTTATACCAAAGAAGATCATTAAGAACCTGTCTTACACCTTCCTTTCCTGAGAAAAACTTTATTTTAGGTTCAAACGATTCTTCTCCATCTTTCATACTTGGTAGAAAATCCTCTATCGCTTTTTTCTCTTTTTCTAGCCGCGCTATTTTTTCTGCCAAGATCTGAGGAATAGTCTTTGGATCATCTATGTAAAAAACTTTTTTATTATCTCGTATCTGTTCTGTCACCAACCCATTCTGTATGAGAATTTTTAAATTATCATAAATTGAAGCTCTCGGCATGTTTAAATTCTCTGCAATCTGTCTGGCAGATGATCCTCTGTACTCAATTAAGTGTGCATATATTCTTTTAGCAGCACCTCCAAATCCTAGTTCTTGAAAAAAAGAGTCAAACATTGTTGTATTGAGTAATTTGTAAATAATAAAGCAGTGCTGTCGGTTTTCGACGACATATTTACAATAACTCAGCAGATTGATACTGTCAACAACAGATAAGTACGTGTGTACTCATCGAATTTTAGCCCTTTACCTTAAAGAATATGGAAACAGCATTCAGAACACTCCTCACAATACTCACCTTGTTCCTATCTTCGCACGCCACCGCCCAAGTGGATACAAAGAACGACCTGCTCCCGGAAAACACAACTCTCAGCACCTTCTATTATGATGGGTATCTGGCCAATCGAGTGAGCAGACTACTCACAACAGATCCCAGCATCTGGTATCAACTAAGCTTAAAATGGAAATCGGGCATGTATTTTAACTGGCTCGAAATCCACGGTGTAAACGATTCCGACTGGTCAAACGGTGCCAACGACGAGACGCAGATATCAATTGGCAAAACAAATAAAATCGGCGAATACAACCTTAAGTACGAAGCCACTCTCATTAACACTCACCCCATCGAGAAGTGGTTCAGTCATGATCGGCTGTCGCTTGATCTATACATTTCAAGACCATTTAAATTCGATTTTTACGGAGAGCACACAACAACTCCCGAACTTCGAACTATCTGGTTTAGCGATACAAACAATATTGTAGGAGGTGTCCCGATCATCATGCCCTCCCTCACCGATCAGTGGGATAAGTTACTTGGAATTGATTTCCTGAGTCTGCAAAACCGCGTAGCAGTATCTTGGGACGGAGGTTTGTATAAAAATTCTTCTGAAGGGATATTTCTTCAGACCGAATCCTCTCTCCAATGGAGACTTGGTAAAAATACAACCCTTACATTCCCTGGATACAAACTGTTCACACCTCTAAACGGTGCAGGTGGCGACGGCAGAGACAAAACTCACGGATTATTCTTTTGTGGGATTAAACACAAGTTCTAACTCCAAACCACCTCATGCAAAGAGGTCGGACAACTCACAATTGTCCGACCTCTTTTTATTTATTGACATCAATATAGTTTATAAAACATTACTCATTCACCACCCGCAACACCTCCTCCAAACTTGTCATCCCTTGCACCGCTTGAAAGATTCCATCCTCAAGCATAGTCATCATCCCCTCTTTTTTTGCCTGTGCTTCTATCGCATCAGATGTTGCACCTTTCATAACTAGATCCTTTATCGTTGCTGTCATTTTTAACGCTTCATGGATACCAATTCGTCCTTTATATCCATCATCTTTCTCATCAACTATCTTTGCTTTGTAGAACGGGATATCTTTCCATTGCACACTTTCTTCAACTATTTTTTCATGTTTCAAAAAACCAAGCACTCGATCAAGATCAATCTTTTTTCCAAGTTGCATAATCTCTGCATCGGTCATCATGTATTTTTCTTTTGTGTCAGACAGACGACGCACGAGTCTTTGCGCAACCACAACTTTCAACGTCGATACAAGAAGAAACGGTTCACATTTCATATCTACGAGTCGAGGTATAGCTCCCGCAGCAGAGTTGGTGTGGAGTGTTGAAAGAACCAAGTGACCAGTTAGCGCAGCGTTGATTGCAAGCGATGCTGTTTCGTTATCCCGGATCTCTCCCACCATGATTATATCTGGATCTTGTCGAAGAAGTGATCGTAATCCTGATGCAAATGTAAAACCAATATCCGATCGAATCTGAGTCTGATTGATCCGATGCATTTGATATTCAACAGGATCTTCCACTGTTGAAATGTTTACATCTGGTGTATTTAAAATATCAAGTGTTGTATATAACGTAGTTGTTTTTCCAGAACCTGTTGGACCTGTTGTAAGAACAAGACCCTCAGAGTAGTTTAAAGAGTTGTGTATATCTTCAAGCGCTTGTCCATGAAACCCAAGACCTTCTAAAGTAAATCCTGATGCTGATTCTCGCAAAAGTCGCATAACCACCTTTTCTCCATAATATGTCGGTAGTATAGACACACGAAAAGATACCTTTTCTCCATTTAATTCAACTTTAAACCGACCATCTTGAGGTAAACGCTTCTCATCAAGCTTAAGACTAGCCAAAACTTTGATACGTGCAGTAATACTAGGTCCCGCAAGCTTAGGTAAGATCATGGCGTCATGTAACATACCATCGATTCGGTATCGAACCACAGTTTCAAGCTCAGTATGTTCTATATGTATGTCTGATGCACCTTGTATAGCAGCATGTTTTAACAAAGTCTCTACAATACGTACAACAGGTAGATCTTCAGCCATCTTTTTAAGGTCTTCGACGTTGTCCTCTACCTCTCCTGTGGGTAGAATACTCATATTTCCAATCTCTTTTTGCAAAATATCACCAAAATCAGCCTTCAAACTCTTCTGATATTGCACCAACATGTTCTTAATTGAAGCTACATTTGTCAGACGAGGCAGTATCCGAAGCCCTGTTTTCTTCTTAATAAAGTCAACCGCTGGTAGGTCATCTCCGTCCAGAAGAGCTACTTCGAGAACATCCCCTTTTTTACTAATAGCCACAATATTATGTTTTCGGGCCACAGGCTCAGGAATAAGCGACAAAACATCAGGAGATATCTTGGTCTCTGTCAAATCAACAAAAGGAATTCCAACTAGATACGACTGCATTCGCAAAAAATCATCTTCACTCATCTTACCTGTAGATACCAAAAGATCCTGTAAATGTTGACCAGTTTTATCAGCCTGTTCTTTTAAGGCATTATAATCCGTAACCGAAATTAAACCGGCATCGATGATGAATTTGTAGAGTTTATCGTTATTAATGTACATATAATATATACGTTGACTTTTGAGTTATTTTTCTATAGTATAGCAAACATACAGTCAATCTAAAACAAGTTAGATGTCGCCTTTCCGAAGTGCGACATTTTTCTTTAACTAGTGAGTAGATTGTACCGTATTTATTTACAGTTTTAAAAAATAAAATACACCAATATGTTTGACTTAAAAGCAATCAACGCGGTTCTAGATCAATTAGAAGAAGAGCGAAATATACCTCGAGAAAAAGTGATCGAGGCTATTGAGGCATCTCTTGCAACAGCGTACAAAAAAGAATACGGTAAACGATCACAGTTCATAAAATCAACATTCGATATAAACTCTGGCAAAGCAGAATTTTTTCAAGTGAAAATCGCTGTTGATCCGTCAGATATCTTAACTGATGAGGAGATGGAAGAAGTGCGAGCTGAGCGAGGAGCAGGTCGAGAAATTTCATACGAGCGACAAGATGAACTTGCGCAAAAAATCCGCTTCAACGATGATCAGCATATACTTTTGACAGATGCACAAAAGATTAAGAAAGATGTTGTTGCAGGAAGTGAACTTGTATTTCCTCTTGAACATCAAGCAGACTTTGGACGAATCGCTGCACAAACCGCAAAACAAATCATCATGCAAAAGATTCGAGAAGCTGAGAAAGTAAATCTTGTGGGTGAGTTTGGAACAAAAACTGGTGAGATTATCACTGGTACAGTTGAGCGAGTTGAACGAGGATCAGTTTTCGTAGATGTAGGAAAAGCAGTTGGTGTTATTCCGTACGACGAACAGATCAAGACAGAGCGTTTTAAACAAGGTGAGCGGGTACGTGCATATCTAGTTGATGTTGATGATTCAGGACGTGGAGTTTTTCTTCGATTATCTCGATCTCATCCAAAATTTCTTGGAAAACTCTTCGAACTCGAAGTACCTGAAATCAAAGCCGGTACTATTGAAATAAAATCAATTGCCCGAGAAGCAGGTGCACGATCAAAGATCGCAGTATGGAGCAAAGACAGTAGTGTTGATCCTGTAGGTGCAATGGTTGGACAACGAGGATCACGAGTAAGTGTTGTTATGTCAGAGTTACATGGTGAGAGAATTGATATTATTGAGTATGTTGAAGATCTCGCAGAGTATGTTGAGAGATCACTTTCACCAGCACGAGTTTTAGGTGTGGATATTGATGAAACAAATAAAACAGCACACGCAGTGGTAACAGAAGATCAACAATCATTAGCAATCGGAAAAGGAGGACAGAACGTTCGCCTTGCTGCAAAACTTACCGGTTGGAGAATTGATATCAAATCAGTTCCAGCAGATCAAGTCGCAGAAGATGAGAACGAAGAGTCAGAAAATTAGTTTCACTTAGACTTGCGATTATTATTAAAAGATAAATAAAAAAAATCTATGATAAAAATTTTTGGACATATATCTCCAGATACAGATGCAACCGTAAGCGCGTTGTTGTGGGCATGGTATGTGAATACACATACTGCTCAACAAGCAGAAGCATTTGTACTTGGTGAGTTAAACAAAGAGACAAGTTTTGTATTGAATCGATGGAACGTCAAAACTCCTGTATTACTTGAATCAATCACAACAGGGGATGATGTGATTATCGTAGATACAAACAATGCACAAGAGTTATTTAGTAATATTAACGAGGCAAATATACTGCAAATCATTGATCATCATATGCTTGCAGGAAACATAAGTACACGAAAACCACTTGATATGACCATCCGTCCTCTTGCTTCAACAGCAACAGTGATGTTCGATCTCATGGGATCAAAAAGTGAAACATTACCAACAGACATGGCGGGAATCCTACTCTCTTCTATTCTTTCAGACACTCTTGCGTTTCGATCACCCACAACAACTCCACATGATAAAAAAGTTGCTGAACAATTAGCTACAAAGCTCGGAATCGATATCCTTAGTTATGCACATGAAATGTTTGCAGCAAAATCTGATGTTTCAGATTTTACAGATCTAGGACTTGTACATCTTGATAGTAAGAAATCACCACTTGGAGATAAAAATGTTCGAGTATCTGTTGTTGAGACAACCACACCTGAAACAATTATATCTCGACAAGCTGGCATCATCGATGCTATTAAAAACCTTATCAGTGAGGAAAAAGATATTGATGATGTATTGTTCTTTATTGTCGATATTTTAAATGAACAAGCAACCGTATTGACATACAACCAATTTACTAAAGATGTAATCTCTGCATCATTTGAAGTGAACGTTACTGGTGAGACTGTAGTTCTTCCAGGTATCGTTTCACGAAAGAAACAAATTATTCCAGTACTTACATTACCTAAACAATAAATCATATAATCAAATCCGATGTCAGATAAAAAACTATATAAAATTACAAAAACAGATACTTCAGTTGCATGTGAGGTGTCACTTGAAGTGGAGATTAAAAAAGAAGCACTTGAAGCATCAAAAACAAAAGCTATTACGGCTCTGAGTGCACACGTACATATTGATGGATTTCGGCCAGGTCACGTCCCAGAGAAAGTGTTACTTGAAAAAGTTGGTGAGTACGCAATCACTGAAGAGGCTTGTAAACAATTCATCGATGATAACTTTTCAGAAATCGTTATTGAAAGTAAACATATACCAATTAATCAACCTCAAATCACAGTAACAAAACTTGCGGTTGGGTCTGATGCTGAGATTAAAATCACATTTTCAACTCCACCGGTTATTGAACTTGGAAATTACAAGAAAATTGCCAAGAAACATACTGCTGACATGAAAACAGCTGAGCCTGCAACTGATACAGAGATAGAAGCAATGCTTATGGATTTACGAAAACAAGTCGCTCATATGGATCACCACGCAATGCACAATGATCACGATCACAACCATGGAGAGATTGCACCCGCAGAACTTAACGATGACTTTGCAAAAAAAGTTGGACCTTTCGAAACTGTTGCAGATGTTAAGAAAGCAATTGCTGAAAATATTACACAGAACAAAGCACAGCAAGCTATTGAGAAATTACGAATCGCATTGATTGATGAGGTGATTGCTGATTCAAAGATTAGTTATCCTTCTTTCTTTTTAGCAGCTGAACAAGGAGTTATTGTTGAGGAACTGAAAGCTGATCTAGCAAAGATGGGATCAACTCTTGATATGTATTTGAAACAGACTGGAAAAACTGAAGCTGAGTTTAGAGATAGTAAAAAAGATATTGCAGACAAGCGTGTGAAGACACAGCTCGTGTTAAGTAAGATTGCAGTGACTGAAGATCTTAAGCCAGATGAGAATGTGGTAAGTAGTCAGGTTAAAGAGATTCTACAACAACACCCAACTGCAATGAAAGAGAATGTTCAAGCGTTTGTAGAGCGGTTTGAGCTGAATCAGTTGGTATGGAAATTTTTAGAGGGTGGGAAGTAGTAGTTGGAGTTTGATTAAAAAAAACGAGTCCGTGGTGGGCTCGTTTTTTTGTTTAATTAATAAAAACCTTAGGATGTATTTTATGTCGTAAATATACTATTTTTTGTTAGTTATTACTACTTTTAGTCTGTATGGTCAATAACGTTAATTTTAAAGGGTTTTTTACAAAACCTAGTTATTTTTAGCTTTAGTCTGTATGGTCTTAACTAAGCCATATATTCCCTTTTTAACTCTAAATAAATAACCTGACCTTATCATTTCCATCAAACAAGATCTCACCCACTCTTTAGTCTTACCACTTAAAATATCATACACCTCTGCTGTGGTAAATTCAGAATTTTTCTTTGCATAATCCATTATAATTTCTTTTGAAGTATCAGAACTGGCATGTGTACTAGAAAAACTGTTAATATAACTTTTTGATTTTTTTAATAAATGTTCTTTGATCTTGAGCGAAACTCCACCTCGACCAGTCTTTGTAACTAAATTTTCAACTAATTTATATTCATCGTTGGAAATATCTTTATTGAAAATATTTTTACCTGAATTTATTCTATCCAGAATAACAACCTGGTCTTGTGTTAGGTCACTAGAAGTAAACATAAAACGAGCGAAAGTTATGTTTGAGACTTTTCCACTTAAGGTGAAATCTACTCTCGGATTCTGAACTTCAGCATTATCATACTTCAATATAATACTTAAACCTTTCTTAATTTGTGTTACGTAAGATTTTTTCAGACCACCACCCTCTTTTTCCATTAGATGTATTTTCTTTAAGAAATCAGTCATTGCAGGATTCAAATACTCAGGTCTTTTATTTTCTAGTAACACTTTCTTTAAATCTGCTCTGAATATTCCAGGATTTCGAATCTCTAGACTTGTAGGGGTTTGAATTATTTCAACCCAAAGATTCTGATTCCAATCTCGATGAGCAATAGCATTTATAATCATTTCTTCAACAGCCTTCTTGTCATATTGAGATACATCATTTCTGAACAAATCAATATCTTGAAGAGTGGTATTAAATTTATTAACTTTATTTAAGATATTTTCAATACTAAATATAAATGGTTTGTTTTCTTCTTCGACAGATAGACGTTCTTCAATATTGTTTAATTCATCTCTATACACCCAGGATATTTTATTTCTATCTTGAAACAGACTTTTTATCTTATCAGGGTCACCAATAAATAGTAGACATGTATTATTTGGCTTATTATTTTTATCTAGTAGAGACAGAGTATTTAGTAATTGAATCTGATCAGGCTTTTTCTCCTCATTCCCTGCAATTGCTAAATATTTAGATTTAAGATATTCAAACGCATCAGGATCGATCCAGCTCAATTCAGAACCTGTAGGTGCTTCACTACTCCAGTCATTATGTTTATTAAGAATATTTTTTAGATGCGTAGGATATTTATCCAACTCACAATTAACCTCCCCTATTCTTATATAAGAAATTTTCTTAAAGGATAGTGGTTTATTTTGAGCGTTCTTTATCCTAGCAACATACAGTCTTTTATCATCAACTATAAATTCTTTTAATAAAATCTCTGGGTAATAATTAAAAGCGCTGGTTATTTGAGGGTAAACAAATCCTGATGTCCCTACCTTGGCTGTTTCCAAATTAAATTTCGTCCCAATAATATTCCAAGTTTCGTTTTCAATACCCCAAATAATATGTCCATATTCATGATTATACAAACTAGCAGAATTACTTATGGCAGAAAAAGTTCTGCCGATTTGCTCTTTATCAAACAACGAATCCTTAACCTCTAGATCAGGTTGCTCGTTGTTTGATTTTAGAGACTCGATTAATTTTAATAGATCATCAATTTCCATATATGTTTTTTTAAATTTACTATCAATATATCATGACTTGATCAAATTAAGTTTAGTATTCCCACCAACCCAACCGCAGCAGTCTCCGCACGCAATGTATTTTCATTTATAGATATGCTTTGAAAACCCGCACCCTCCATACTCTCCACCTCCCCATCCGTCCAACCACCCTCAGGACCAACAAGTATTAAAACTTTTCCAAGATCATTTTGTAGATCACTAAACTTAACTTTTCCATTCATATTTCCAAAAAGACAGGTGTCGTAGTTGTCTTTAAGATTGAGCACTTCTTCAAAACTTATGATGTCTCTGATATCAGGGACAGATAATCTCCCAGACTGCTCCGTCGCCTCTTTAGCAATTCGTAAAAGTCGTGTATCGGACAATTCTTTCTTGATAGACCGTTCAGAGATAAACGGGATGATGGTTGATACCCCAAGCTCTGTCGCTTTCTCTACCACGAGTTCAAAGTTGTCCTTTTTTATGATGGACATACCAAGAGTTATGTCTCTAGATGTCTTTTTTGTTGTTTCAACCTCCTCAATCAACTTTATTTCTATACCCTTCTTATGAGACGTCACAATCTCAGCTTTGAACTCCCCTACATCGCCATTAAAGACATGTAGAACGTCGCCAGTTCGAAATCTAAGCACATGACTCATTTGGTGCATAAACTCTTCTGGATCGAAGTATACGTCGTTTGAGCTATGTTCAGTAATCTCTATCTGTCCTTCATTTTTAAAAGTCTTTAGAATATCCTCTGGTACATAGAAACGATGTATTTTCATGCCAAAACTATACCATACCTATACCCTTGCGTCGTGTGTTATAATGCTTTTCATGCTTATACCAACAGTTATCGAAAAATCACCTCAAGGAGAAAGAGCTTATGATATATACTCTCGACTCCTAAAAGACAATATTATCTTCTTAAACGGAGGAGTTAACCACGATACAGCTAGTATTGTGATTGCTCAGCTACTCTTTTTGTCTTCAGAAGACTCGAAGAAAGATATAAAACTGTATGTAAACTCACCGGGAGGCTCAGTTGTTGACGGTTTAGCCATCATAGACACTATGAACCATATCAAGAACGATGTATCTACTATATGTGTAGGTATGGCTGCTTCTATGGGTGCTATGATCCTATCAGCAGGCGCTAAAGGTAAGAGATTTGCCCTCCCTAACTCAGAAATCCTTATACACCAACCTCTTATGCACGGTCTTGAGGGTCAAGCATCAGATATTGAGATCCATGCAAAACAGATTGTGAAAACAAAGGGTCAACTTGCAAAGATGCTTGTTGCAAACACGGGTCAACCTATGGAAAAAATAGCAAAGGATATGGACCGAGACTTCTTCATGAGTGCTGACGAAGCCAAGAAGTACGGTATTATTGACAAAGTTATCTAGACATATCATAGTATTTCAAGTCTAAAAAACTGTTGCAATATATAGGTTTTCCTTTTACAATTAAACTATTACTACGGTAATAACAGTTTAACAACTTATTTATAATAAAATAAAAATACCACTATGAACAAAGCATCACTTGTTGAGAAAATCCACGACCTATTGGGTTCAACTAAAGTTCAAGCAGAAAACGTTGTTGATACAATCATCGATAACATTGTTGCTACTCTAAAGAAAGGAGATGAAGTTTCTATCGCAGGACTTGGTATCTTCTCAGTGAAGAATCGAGCAGCACGAACAGCACGAAACCCAAAGACTGGAGAGTCTGTTAAAGTTCCAGCAACAAAAGTTCCAAAGTTTCGAGCAGCTAAAGCATTGAAAGACGCCGTTAAATAGTCCCGTCCTTAAATATCTACTGCAAAACAATAAAACACCTCGATATGAGGTGTTTTATCTTGTTGGTGCGGGATAAGAGAATCGAACTCTTGTCTACTGCTTGGAAGGCAGTCATTCTACCACTAAACCAATCCCGCCTTCTCAGTTCCTTTGAACTTTGATATGATGATAGCAAACAATATGCAATTACTCAAGACCACTCAACTATTAATTGCAATTCTCATTTTAGGAGGTGTCTTTTTATTTCCTAATCAGGATGTACGAGCTGAAACCGTTACCCCCTTTTCTATACCTGCAAAACCCCTACAACTATATCCAGAAATCGGTTCAAAGAAAATCAACAGCGTTATTTTTACACCAACAGCAGTTAAAAAGAGTACATCAATACCTCTAGCAACAACACCAACTTTAAACGACTATACTCTCAACATCTTTTGTACTGAGACAACGAAAACATACGTGAAGGCAGTGAGTGGAAGCGGTGTCCTTCTAACAGACCCTAGAGATACTAAAGGTGTTATTTTGACAAATGCTCACGTAGCACGACATTTACTTGATGGGTCAAAGAAGTGCGTAGGACGAACAGGAAGCCCTGCAGTAACAACGCACATCCTCACACTTAGATATATCCCCAGCTTTTGGTTAAATAACCACAATCAATACGTCATAGGTGATCCTGATCAGAGTTCAACAGGTGAGTTTGACTTTGCACTTATTGAAACATCTGCAATCAAACCCAAAAAAGTTTCTAATTCAATATACGATGTGTTAAAACAGAACATGATTTTAAAATTCGATAATTATAACAATGCATCTTTTGTTGGAGGAACATATATTTATTCATACCCTGCACAAAAAACACTTTCTCGAAATGTATACAATCCCCTCTTCCAAAAAAGAGATACAGTGAGCATCGGTGAGGTATATGCAAGCCCGTCACATGGAGAACCTAATAGTTTGTTAGATGTAAATGGATCATCACAAATAGACCATGGATCATCAGGAGGTATGGTTATATCTGTTGGGACACAGAATAGTCTTATAGGACTCTCAAGTATTTTAATAAAAGACAATCAACCACAAGTGGTGCGAGTAGTCACTCTTCGACATGTATTTAGTACTCTTGAGAGGGATTTATTACAAATCAACAACGCACAAACAGATTCTTTTTTACAACTGATTCAAAATAGTTTACGTAAGCAGGAAAATGATTTCTCTTTCGCAACTATTTTAAAGAACGCAAAATTAACATCTGTTCTTGAACAATACACTAGAGAGACATTAATCAATCTTAGAATCATCACGAGATAATCAGACTATTGCTCAGACTGCTACCTAGATTTATTTATTATTCAACACGTTTATTTTAGTGAGCATATCAATAGAATCATCTTCCTGAACTTTATTTTTACGCTCAAATCCACACTTTACACATTTATGAAGAATGTATTCATCTTTATTTGTATATGACACAAATATAGGTTTCATTAAACCTCCACAAACCGCAAGTCTATCACCAGGCGACACATCCACATGCTTACTATACAGACAAGCGTTACAGTGGTTTGTAAACCCATTACCTATATTTTTCAACCCACAGTTTTCACACGTAAAATCTTCTTTTCTTTTAATAAAAGACATCTTGTCGGGACGCCGGGATTCGAACCCGGAGTCACATCAGCCCAAGTGATGCATGTTAGCCGTTACACTACGTCCCGTTACCTAAAGAATATATCACAACAAGCTTATATAAACAAATTTATATCTTTAAGGTACGTATGCATCCTGAGTATATTTTTAATATTTTGATTATAATCAACAATCTTTACATCTGACTTTAGGAAAACTATAGCCAAATCAAAATGCGATGAAGAACCCTCAACATCAAAACCTGTATCATGTACGATGAGATCTCTAAATTGAAACAGCTTTCCCTTGATTCTCCTCCACTTGTTTTCAAGGTCATAATTATGCAAAGTACTCAAATACATCTGATTCAAAGCCATTCTTGTCTTTACCTCACCTACCCGTATATCTAAAAACTTACTTATTGGATTGTATTTATATACAACCAAATCAATCTCAGAACCCCATTGTCGTATATTGCGTTTATAGAGTGAAAACCCTTTATCTATAAGCCTTTCTAATACAAATGTTTCCCCTATTATCCCTAAGTCTTTGTTTTGTTTTTTATTTTTCATGTCTTATATCTTACATATGAAGACATAAAATATTATGAAAGAAAAGATAAAATACATGCGAAGAATTTTCATCTATAATTCATAAGTGTTGTTTGTTACGGTCATAGGTATGTATTATAAGTCGTGGTGTTATGTGTCTTTTATACACATGTCCACAAAGTTATCCACAATTAGACACATACCTGTCCTAAACAAGAAACCTATATAACATAAAGAATACTCTGCAGTGTTAATCAACGATAATCTAAAAGACTACAACTTGACCAATGTGCGGATAGGGAGAATCGAACTCCCGTCTCATCCTTGGCAAGGACGTATTCTACCACTAAACCATATCCGCTTATATCAAAAAGCTCGTGCACCTGCTAGGACTCGAACCTAGAACAACGGTTCCGAAGACCGATGTGATATCCATTTCACCACAAGTGCATAATCCTTACTCCTTTTAATTTATCTGAAAAAGTATTATATTTCAAGTAAGTTGATTACCATGATAACATCAAACATAACAAAAAACAAACTTCCCATACCTATCTTGCAGGTCTTAAAAACTCTTCAGGATAACGGTTATGATGCATATCTTGTAGGAGGTTGTACGAGAGATATTATTATGAACAAGACTCCTAAGGATTGGGATATAACAACTTCTGCCCTACCCGAGGAGATTCAATCTATATTTCCTGACTCTTTCTATGAGAATGCTTTTGGTACCGTTGGAGTTAAAACATCCCTTGGGGTTGTTGAAGTTACGCCTTTTCGACAGGATGGCAACTATACAGATGGTCGACATCCGGACACTGTTATATTTACAAAAGACATTATCGAAGATTTAGCTCGACGTGATTTTACAATGAATGCTATAGCGTACGATCCCATAAAGGACGTAGTTATTGATCCTTTTGATGGATTAAAAGACATACAACTTAAGTTGATCAAAGCTGTCCGTGATCCGGCAGCGCGATTTGAAGAAGATGGATTACGCATTATGAGACTAGTGCGATTTATTGCGCAACTTGATTTTGGAGTAGATACAGCAACGATTTCTGCGGCATTTGAGAAAAAGACATGTCTTGAAAAGATTGCAGTCGAGCGTATTCGAGACGAGTTTGTGAAGATTATAGAGTCTGATAACACCAGTTTGTCTTTTGTCTACATGGAAAAGATTGGTATCTTGAAGTATATTGCACAAGAGTTACAAGAATCTGTCAATGTAACACAGAATGGATGCCATGCGTATGATGTATTTGAGCATTTAGTCCGAAGC
>JACCDR011205367.1_pt1 | contig 56444 bp, 124 predicted proteins | sample 7446431 | NCBI WGS metagenome assembly JACCDR01 (sample SAMN15323443, study PRJNA562643) | freshwater metagenome | isolation source: river surface water | place: USA:Blue River Watershed | collected 2017-08-17 | reverse complement strand
GAAGGACGGGCAACGAGATGCCACTCCCAGCCGAGTAATTCTAAGGGAACTTACCCTTGTCTAATTATTTTCCCTAGGTGATCTGTATGATATGCGTCTACACCTCTCGGGATGCTCGCTAGTTTTAGTATAACCGGGAGTCGATGTTTGTCAACTCCCGGTTTTCTTTTTTTTTTTACGGGGGGCATTCCGTCGCAGTCAGTTAGCGGGTTCTGAGTGTCGTCATCGTGATGGATGAGGTCCTGGGGTGTGATTAGTTTGTCCTTCTGTAGAGCTTCAAGTTCTTCTTTTCGCTCCCAGAGTTTTCTCGTGTCCAGTGTATTGCTTCTCATAACGTATCTTTGTTGGTTAGGGGTGAATGGTTGGTCTAGTAGTCTTGTAGTAACTCCTCAAGTTCAGCGCGTTGCTCACGGGTGAAGAGCTTGGACAACTCGCCGTCTACCTTTTGACAAGCTTGGTAGATGTCGATAAACGCTTCATCAGTGTCGGCCAACTTAGAACAATACTAGGGCTTTGAAGCTAGGCAACTTGACCCGTTCTTGTTCTTTTGTATCTTACTCTAATTTTACTCATGATGCAAGTTCTTTTTTCTTCTTTTTTCTTCTTTTTTCTTCTTTTTTCTTTTCTTTTTTTGAAGTCAGCCTCAACTTTCATCTCGCCTGACATCCATATTATACTACATACTGCGGACTATGCAAGCGGAAAATCTTATTTATTTACTCATATCATGATCCAATGATATGGAAACGAAAAATCCCCGATCAAAGGCTAGTGCTTTGCGGGTTAATATTGTCTAAACTGTTCTATCGATTGTCTATTCCCTAATCTTTTCTTCTACTCAAAACCCAGCCGCATGGTGCATATTTAAGGGATTTTCAGACAGTGAGGTGGACGAACCGGACCGTATCTTACTCCATCTTGTAGAATAGTTATTAGTTATTCAACAACTATTATTTATTCAAACGATTAACTTTTTCGAGAAAATCAGAAATCTTCATATCATTCATATCAATCTTGGGCAAATCTTTACCTAAGAAATTTCCTTTTTCACTAAGTTTGACCGGAGCATTCCAATAGATACCGGAAGTGATTACTCTAACTGTATCACTATCTCCAATAATATTACCAGTCAGCATTTTCATTACTGCCAGTTCTGCACCAGTCATTTCGACTGTAAACGTGCGCTCTGTGAAGGGGATAGGAGGTTGTGAGTTAATTACTTTCATATGATTAATATACTTGGTTTCTGGATACTGTCAAACTGTTTTTACCAATTACGTAGGACGAACGGCAGGACAAGAATAGTGGCGATTGCTGTCATTGCGATACTGCGAAGGATGAATTGAAGAATGCTCATGGATTAATATACAGCAAGTTAGGGGTTTGTCAAACGAAAAAATTGATAAGTGCTCCCGACAGGATTCGAACCTGCACTCTACGAATTATGCCTACCACTACGGTTTTCACCGCCAGTCAACGTCAGTATTTTACCCGAGTTTTACCGTTGCTGTTTGTAGTCTGGACTATGCCTTAATCTTATCTATTATTAGACTTAGATTGGTGATTATAGTCTCTGCACGTCTCCTCTAATGATTAGAAAATTATTAGAGGATTTCGCTCAACGTTGGGATTGTTTTCAATATGACTGTTAAGTTAAAACATACCTACTGGCTTACCGTTCATTGAATTTACACCTTACTAACATGAAATTTCTTTCATGCCGACCCATTACCAAAGTTCGCAGCTTTAACCGTTAAGCTACAGGAGCATTTATCAATTTTCTCTATCAAAGATCAAGTTTAAATCTAACTCAGAGAATTGATTCTCTTTTAACTTCTATACTATACTATAAACTTATCAGTTTGTCAACTTCATTTTCTTTAACTGTTTCCGCGATTTTTTGTGCCAGTTCTTTAATCGTCTGAGAACCATATTTAGACCAGACAATATCAGATTCTTCCAGGACAGCAATGATTTTTTGGAGAGGTTCTTGATTCATATGATTAATATACAACAAGTTAGGGGTTTGTCAATTACTTTTTAGTCAATCTCTTAATTTCATGTTCAAGAAATTCGATTCGATACCTCCGAGTATCATAAGGAGATTGGTTACTGGGAAATAATACATTGATACTATCCTCATATCCCTCATAAAGGGATGGATTAAGATTTCTTGCCAATTCGTTTATCTGACATCTGTAATCGTTCCATAGATGATAAAACTCTAACGACGCAATACACAAGTATTTATGTGGTGCGTCTTTAAATTCTTTAAGAATCCTACGGACTGATGTTTTTGTCCAACGACGAGCGAATGAGGTATTTTTCATATGATTAATATACAGCAAGTTAGGGGTTTGTCAATTACTTTCGCCAATTACTGCGACATTAAAATTACCGGTATTCAATGATTCGGCCAATCCCTTGAGATTAACATTGATTTCGTGGATTTCAACTTCTCCATCCAGTGTTTCGACTTTTACCACAATTCCACGGCAACCCAGATAATTATATTCCAGGATATTATATTGTTCTGGATCAAAGAAAAATTCGACGATTTGTTTCATGTTCATACTTTAATATACAGCAAGTTAGGGGTTTGTCAAGGAGATAAATAGGGCAATAATGCAAAAGGCGATGAATAGTGTTGCTACGTGACGCATATAGGGAGTTATTAAAAATTGAAAAAATGATGAAAAAAAGATTATGAGTCTGATTTTATACAGGTAACACTAGAATGATTTTATACGGATAATCATTACCAAATTAGCAAGTGCAGTTACATATCATTTGAATTAAATGATTTGCCATGAAATCCTTGATTCCAATAATAAGAGAGAACATCATTGGTATATGGACTACTATCCTCTAAACCGTCATATGCACAACAGCGCATTTTATCATCAATACCAGTCATGTATGCATCATGCTTAGCCAATCGTTGATAAACCTCTTCCATAGTCAGTTCATCATCAACATCATCATAAAGACATAATCGACTGAATCATCATATTCAGGAAAAATCTTGCGGATTTTATTATGTTTACTAGCAGACCAAAAACCTTTAGAATCAACTGGACCTTTTTCTAGCATCTGCTTAATAGGCCGTAACAGATTTTGATCCTGACTAATACAAACAACAACACGGTTTTCTCCTAAAAATATTAGACCTTCATAGGAATCATGACCGTATTTTTTATGAGTCGCATACAGTGCAAAAATATTATCGAGATTCATATTATTCTTCGATCTTATCCAACCACTTTTGTAGTGTTTCGTTCATACCGTATTATACTCCAGTTTAGTCTCCTGTCAATTAGTTCATTACCCGGATTTTCAACCCGCTTTTCCTGTGCTCAATCACTCCGCTTTTAAGTGTGTCTGTCCAATCGATGACATTCCAGCCATCGCCTGTAATCATCTTCAATTGTGTATCCAACGGATTAACCATATCAATTACAATCTGAATAGCATGGGATTCAAATACGGGAGTTGTTCGTTCAAATGTCTTCATGATTTAATATACATCAGATTTTGGAACTGTTAATCTTTTATACGACGTTTGAATTGATTGCTCCCATACGGACTTTCTGGAATCCCATCATGCCTGCCATTTGTTTGACTTCATCCCAGTTAGAACAGGGTTCACCGTTTACCCAGTAAGTGCCATTGACCGGCTTTACCATGGCAATACGGACAAGTTTGTTCCGTTGACGACTGCGCTTGAAACTCCAGTTCTTTTTAGACTGTTTAAACTCTGGACGATACCAGATACTGTTTTTCATACTGCTTCCTGACTTATGCAACTGCTTTTTTGCTGATTCGCATAATCTCCAAATCACGGGTATCAACAACTCCCCCATAGGTATAGGGATTAGTATCATTGACATACACTATATTATACGTTATTTCGGTTCTTTGTCAAACTATTCTTCGCATTCTACCAAAGAAATATCTTATATCCGGTATTATCACAATATACGGTTTCGCCATTTCTAACCGCATTTTCGACCGATTCTTGTATCTTAAAGTATTTCATAGATAATCTTGATCACTGTATTTTGATTCTGCATCTGTTCTGATATGGTTTACTCGATGATAGAGCACCATGCAATATTATACTCGATTTTGGTTGTATGTCAATCATTTTGTGGACGATATTTGATATTCATTATCCTCTGAATCTTTCCCAAATGACCGACTGGTTGATATTGTTCTAGATAATCTTCTAGCTGTTTATACTGCTTTCGGATATTTCGATAAAACTTAATAAGCTGGATAATGTTTTTCATACTTGTTTTGTTCTGATACCGTTGATTAACGGCCATTTCCATACGGGTTCTAAATCATCCCTTGCCCAGCTTAAATCCACAGATTTATCATCATTATCTATCTCAATGATGACACTACATTTATCTCCTTCTCTAAGCCTATCAGTTCTAGAACAAGAAACAAAAGGAATATATTGTTCTTCAATCAGAATATATTTTCGACCATCTCCTATCACCAAACAATCAGGATGATATTGATATAATTTCATATAATTTGAATGGTTGCTTGACCGTTTAATGCCTTATGTTGTTTAATCCAATCCAGTCGCTTTTTAGTCGCAGGCTCAGAATCAACAATCCACTGGCCTTTCCAGTTTTTATAACAGATTTTCTTTTTCATCGGATTAATTTAGAAACTTCTGTCCGGTTCTTCAATATCTGGCAATCTGCATGAATAGTAAACAAACGTGTATAATCAGCAGGACTTCCCCCAAATTTTTTAGCACGTTCTGCCGCAGATGGAACAAGAACAATTGGTTTTTGACAGTGTGAGCAGTTCATACAATATTATACACCCTTTCCTTTCTTTGTCAAGCTTGGTAAACTCTCGATTTCTTTAATTGATTTATCCAGACTTTCCTTTGCTTCGGCCAATCCTTTGCCAAGTGCATCAAATGCCTTTCTCAGTTCTTCCCATGCTTTTTCTTTTTCAGTCATATTATTTCTTTTTAGCTAGTCCGAAAAACTTGATAATCGATTGTTTTTCTATCGTCTTTGCTGTTTTTTGATTGATAACGGCTTGTGTATACCCTTTATATATTTCGCCTTCCATTACATGCACCATAAAACCAGCAAAATGCAGTTTCCACAATGTCTTGTCTTGATAGATCCATGATCTTGCCTGCTCAATTGTGCTAAATCCAAATACAAATATCGATGCATTGAAGCTAATAAAATCAAATGATCTAGAAAACAAAAAAGGTGCATTATGGACTAGTAAACTATCTCTTTGTGGTCCTGGATGACGGTCTCTATTATTTAGCTCGTCCCATGCATGTTTAAAAGAGTTTCCCCGATAGATTCCCCGTCCTTCGTTATCTTGTATTCGAATGATTGTCTCCATGCATTAATATACACGAAGAATCGAAAACGTCAACATTTCTTTTTGTTGTTTTTATCTTGATAATCCACAATATCACCAATCATTGACCAAAAGAGCCAGATGTTTATAAAGGGAATCAATGATACGATGAATAGCAAGGCAATGGTTGACAAATCTTTGGTATTTTCTGGATAGGTAATATCGAATACCAGACTGAAGGTCAACAAAAAGATGTTGAGTGCAATCGCAATGAAATAGCCAATAACTAGCCAAAATAATAGAACTGATAGAATGCCTGTTATCATAGATCGTCTTAGATTAGTTGAATGACTGCCATTCCGTTTTCTGCCAATGTCTGCTTGACCAATACCAGATTTTTCTTGGTTGGCAAGCCATTATATTTTATCCACTGACCTTTCCAATTTTTGTAGAATATTGCTTTCATTGTTCAATAACAGTTTCTTCCAATGTATGAATGGTTTTTCTTTGGATTAGCCGATATGCATCAGCTTTACCATGCTCTTTATACCATGCAAGTTCTTTTGTTGATTCTGTTTTAGCAGTAGGTTTTTCAGGATTGAAAAAGTCAATATCATCCCATACGTTCTCACCAAAATGATGAAAATGGCGTTGTAATACCAGTTGATTTGATTCTGTTGTCATCAGATTTTAGGTTTTAGTAGTTGTCTGGCGTATGTCACACGATTTTGGAGCCTTTCCAGAATGGTATCTAGATTGTGCCAGTCTTTTATCTGATAGAAGTAATCGAGGTTGCTAACAACAAGCGAATCCAGTTCTTTCTTGACCAGTTTCTTCCACTCGCTTTCCGGTAGTTCAATTTTTACTGTCGGTTCTTTCATGCCTCAATATACTATGATTTTTATCTTTGTCAAGAAAGTATTAAAATGGTAATCGATGGAAGTAATGCTCTCCGTGCGCGGTCTATCCCACAATTTATTATGCGCAACGGCTTAGAAGGCCGTTATGGGGGCATCGATCATATATTATTTATAAATTGGTGCTAATGGTGGAAGTCGAATCCACATTCAGGACTGTTTAAGAATCCTGGCGTTACCAGTTAGCCTACATTAGCATTAAAAATCTTTATTTACTCTTTTAACTTCATGTTGTCATCACCGCCTAGAAGTTCTTGTAACTGTTCTTCATCAATATCATTTCTATCCAAAATAAGGACGGGAGTCATTATTAAAACCTGTGCCGTCATTTAATGAGATAAATTCCACGTAACTGCTTCCATAGTATTTACCAGTCTCCGCCAAAATGTATTCTTCTTTAGTCAGTTCATCATGATGATAGATAAACCGTTGACCTACATGATATTTCTGTCGCTGTTTCTTGGTGAGTAGCCCAAGCTCTTGCGCTTTTTCGGTATTCACCAACCAAGTTTCACCATCAATTACAATTTCTTTCATAACTCAGTATACTCTAGTTGTCTTTGTTTGTCAACTACAGTTTTGCTTTAATGGCACCCATGCGGACCATATCAAATCCCAGGGTTTTTGCCAGTGATTTTGCGGCTTCAAAGGAATCGACTTGCTGACCATTGAGAAAGAACTTACCACTCTTTTGAATCACTTGTGCAATAACTACCAGTTTGTTGCGTTGGTGAGGCTTATAGCTCCAGTGCTTTTTGGTAGCAGGCTTTGCAGTGCTATACCAGATTTTGCTTTTCATTGAGGATGGAGTGAATGTCATCATAATAATTTTAGTCTCTATTTTGTTTGGTTTCTGATTACCCTTTAATATACTCGATTTTCAGACTTATGCAAGTGCTTTTTTACTGATTCGCATAATTTGATATTCCCGAGTGTCAATAACACCATTATATCCCATAGTAACATACACAAATGGAAGGGTAACTGCTTTGACAGTCGTCGGCTTTCCCGCATTGTATGGAATACCTGTATAGCCATCCTTCTTTTCTGGTGTAAAATCAACAACTGTGATTGCATCACCTGGACGAAGATTTTTGAGATTGATATTAGTTGTCATGTTCTGTTTTTCTATTGGTTTATCGTTTTGATTACTCTCTAATATACTCGATTTTTCATCATTGTCAATGTCTTTTAGTGTAAGATATTCGTGATCGATAAAAGTCTTTTCCATATAAGCATGTGATGCATAACTAATATTCTTATTATTGATACGTAGAGTCGTTCCAGGTGATAGATGTTTGATAATCGTAGCATTATTCAAGTGACCACGCCACCCATAACCCATCGCAAAAAGTTTTTCCTGGACGATTTTTGAGTGCGCTTCGTCTTCAAGTTTGATTAGAAATTTTGTTGGTAGTTCTAACATAAGATTATTCTTCAATTATTACTTCTGTCGAAGTGTATCCAGATGTTGCAATCCGTAAAGTATATCCCAGCTTTTTAACGGCTTTCCATACCTTTTTCTCTGTCCGATGATGATTTGCCATCGCTAGATTATAGAGATTTCCATAATCTTCTAGTGGCTCAATCCGTAGGATAAGGCCATCACCATAATGGGTAGAATCTAGGATAAGCTTAAACAGTCCATTGCGGTATTCATAACGGTTAGTTTTAGACCATCCAATAGAAGTAAGAGCCTGTTCTAAATCTTCCTTAATGAAATCAAGTGCATCATCAAAATCAGGATCATCATCTTCTGATCGAACAATATCAATCCATGCAGCTTTTTCTTTATTGCAATTGTGAGTATAATAACATCCGGCTCCCATAATATTTGATTTCTATCAGTTAGTTTACCTCTTAATATACATCAGTTTCAGTCATCTGTCAAATCATTTATGTCCTGTGACATTGGCTTTAGCCATTGCATATGATATTCCTTTTGTCATATCTACTTCTTCTCCGAGAAGATTGAATACTCGAACAAAACGAGGATGAGCACCAGCAGGTCGAAGATTTTCTAGTTGTTGAAAATGAAACCATGTATTCCACACAGCATCGGGACTGCCCATAATTTCATATGAACGTTCTGCTTCATATTGATCCTCGATATAGGACGGTGCTTGGTAGTATGTAAGTCTTAGAAGGTTCATGGTTTAATATACATCAGTTTCAGTCATCTGTCAACTAATAAATTGGAATAAAGTATTTCGATAGTCCCGCAGTCAGTTCTTCCAGTTCATCCTCAGTAACATAGTCCAAGAATGCTGTTTGTTTTGGCTCCGTGAAGTTCCGACCAGTATAGAGGTTGATCAACACTTTTTCAGCATAACAAGGCATTGCCAAAATCCAATGGTGCTCTTTATAACTAAATTTTTGTCCGACGTAATACATGATTTATAGACTATTAAAGATTACACACAACATATTGACCACAAATGCTCCTGCCGCAACCCACCATACAAAAGTGAATATATCATCTAACTTAGTGTTGGTATTTTCACCGATAAAACGTGATGCTCCACTGACAAGCAGAAAGATTAGCGACATGACTGCCCAATGAGCAGGATTTTCAAAATTGATTGTAATGGTATTCATGAGAATAGGGTATTGATTGAGTTTTGTAAAATGTCAATGTTTTCGATTAGCCAGTCTTCAAATGTTAGTGTTTCCATGGTTTAATATACAGCAGAAAAAAGTTTTGTCAATGTTTTTCTACAAAAGGAATTGCTTTTTTGGTGCCATGAAAAAGAACAAACAATGTTTCTTCCATAGCCTTTTCTTTTGACCCGAATCTTTCAATTAACACATCTTGTTTTTTATGATATGTGTTCCAAAGTTCGACATTTGCCATAACCGCAAAGGCGAGACATTGTTGTCCCCATTCAACTATTCTATTATTTTCCATGGTTTAATATACAGCAGAAAAAAGTTTTGTCAACAACTAATCATCATCCAGATGCCTGTATTCATCACTTCTTATTTTTGATAGTTTGTTATTATGGTCAGTATAATAAATACCGCTTATTTACAGGCATTTATATTAATGACAATCATCTTATTTTGTTATAAGAACGTCACAAGAGTAACTCTACGACGATTCTCTTGTGAATCATAAAAAACTCCCATGTAATTGTCCATCACTTCTTTCGTCGTTCCATAGATAGCGGTATATAGATAATCACCGTCCGAAAAATCGACTCTGATATTGTGTATTTGTCTCATGGAATGATAGTAATTGTGTAGTATACTGCTATTTCTTCTGCCAACCATTGCGGAAGTTTGTGTCCCATATGGATTCGGTAAATTGGATCATCACAATCATCTCTGACATACAGACCCATATAAAAACCAACTTCTGATTCTTTGTTGGCATGAACAAGAATAGTATTCAGAATATCTCCATCAAGATTTTGTAATAAACTCTTTCTGATAAGATATTCATCTTTACCTGTTTTACTAGGGAGAAAAATTTCATCTAGTGTGGTTGCAGTAATGTCGTTATCTGGTAGGAAGTTGGCTTTCATACATTAATATAATACTCTTTTACTTTTTGTCAAGGATTAATAATTGAAATTGATTTCACCGTATTCTTCCCAATCTTCTGGATTTTTGGGACCTTTTTTGAAAGGAAACATAATGATAGTATATCCTTGAATAGAATCTGATTTAGTCACCTTTGAACAAGTGACATCTTCCGGTTTGAGTCCAGGAAAGTCTTTCTTTGCCTCTTTATATAGTCCAACAAATCGGTCTAGTGTATCAGGACAGTAACCAACTAAGATTACCGCAATATTACCCTTGTAAAGTCTTTTCTTTGTATACTTTGGTGGCTCAGTAGATTTAACGTTCATACATTAATATACACCAGATTTAACGACCGTCAAGGATTAATCAGCTTCATTTGATTGAGTCTCAAGTCTTTTATTGATACTGCAAAGTTATAACAATGTCCTTTACGTTTACCATTCGTATAAAATAGCCAATGATGTCCAGTTGCATAACAAAGCATTAATTGATTACCATCTGAATCCTCGTATATATCTCCGATTTGTGGTTCCCTCTTTTCTTGAATGATTCCAAGCTTTTTGGCTTGAGTCAAGTCAATCTCATAAGTTTTCCCCTCAATTACCACATCAGCTTTTTCTGGTTTCATGGTTTCTTCAAATGATTGCCTGACTTTTTCTTCCCAATGACTTTCTGGAACATAATAATCACTGATTTGGCATACACCAGTATAACAATCATTATCAAGTCCACCACCCCGGTCAATATAAATATTAGGGGTTTCAAAAAACCAGTTATGTCCTTCAGGAATACCTTTTCCGATATAAACATATCCGGGATATTTCTTGTGTTTATCTGGATTATTCTTTGCAATATCTATGTAGCAGTCTTTGTTCATAAAATCAATATACTCTATTTTTCTGCCTTGTCAAGCCATTCAAAAACAACTTTATTATTTTTTACAACATAGTGTCCAAGATTACGTTCGACACAAGTCATTTCCCATTTTTGACGTTCTTCTGATTGTCCGGTTCCGATCCCGACAATGAATATTACAAGGGCAGCAACAATGGTAGCAACTATTCCTTCGGTGCTCATAAGTTATTGTTTTTGTTGTTCGTTCCACTTAAAAATTACGGTCTTGTTTTCTCCTACTTCATAGTGAGCAAGATTTCGTTCAATAAGAGCCTTTTCCCATTGTTTGTGTATATCCGACGGCACCGCATCAGTAGCATCCATTACCACCGTCATTCCCAATAAGCCTACCGAAAGCCCGAATATAATGCCAATATAAAAATCGCTATGCATTGTAAAATTTCTTTCTAACTGTTGTTTCTAAGTTTGTTCGTGTTTTGATTTCTGGTAGGATGATATTCCTAATCCAGTTTCTTTGATTTTTGGTTTCGTTGTTTGTTGGATCTTCCACAACAAACTGTTGTAGATCGTGTTGCTGAATATAATCTATCATATCTTGCTTTGTTGTCAACAAGAAAGGATGAAAGATTGTGAAGTTCTGGAACTTTGTTTTTTCTTGAATAGGTTTATATTCAGGACATCCCCTAAGCATATTTTGAATATAGCTCTCTGTTGCATCCCCCAAATGATGACCTGTGCAATACCGACCTCCGATCTTTGCCAACTCTGACAATCTAAACTCACGTAAACCTGCTTCTGTGCAGTCGAAAGGCGAATCTGGTAATCTGGTAATGACTCTGATCTGAACGCCTAGAAAGGCCGCAAATGCCTTAACCTGTTGCTCCATCTTATCATTGATATGCTGACATTTATGATTGAAGTGAAGGATATTGATTTGCTGCCTATATGCAGTCTTCAGCCAGTGACATCCTGCAATGCTATCGACTCCACCACTGACAAGAAAAGTCAGTTCTTCCTTTGGTAAAAAGCGATTAAAGATTCTCATTTTGCAATATTGATAATCTCGCCGTATTCCACTGATACGGTCATTCCTGCCACATTATTACGCAAAATAGACATAAAATTATCTCTTTCGACCGCAGTAGGCGATGGATTATATGGAATGTAGACTTCCATACTATGTATATATGTTCCGTTAAGACTGAGACCTATTGTAATCTTCTGGAATGTTTTCATATATTAATATACTCCAACTTATTCGATTGTCAATGATAAAAGCCAAGAAACATTTTCATCTGATTGTAAATCCTTTAGTGCTTCTTTAATTGATTCGTCCGACATTCTCCTATTTTTGAGGAGTCTTGCTGAGTTGATAATGGTATCGATTAATCCAACCGTTATACCATCATCCTGTCTACAGTCCGATTTAGAGTGATTCATGGTTCTTTAAAAGAAGTCTGCAAGATCAAGAGGAAGATCAAGGTTTTCCAGGACAGAGATAATGGTCTTACCGTCTGCTAGTTGGTTCTGAATATCTTCCCAAAGATCTACTGCTTCGGCAGACGTTGCACCTTGGCTATACTGAACATATTTGATAAAATCTTTCATGGCTTAAATATACTTTATTTGCTGCTTTCGTCAAGTTGAATCTGGCGCATTTCTCGGATTGTTGCTACCGGAAAAATGCCTTTACCAATAGTGACAGATTCAACGGATTTGCCTTTATCTAGCGGCTTGACCACAATATCAAGATGTTGGATCAATAGACCGTCAATTTTTGCGCAACCGAAAGTCCAAGTGCATGTATTCTTATCATATTGTCCTTCAAACTCCTGCCCATCAGTATTCTTTACCTTGATAACAGGTTCACATAGTTCAATCTGTGTATGAGGGTAATTGAAGATGTCAAAATATACACCAATAACATATCCATTATCTCTATAGAAATCTTTTGTTAGTTGTGAATCGAGTCCATCATGCATGGCAAATACCACTTTGGTGACAACACCCTTACAACCACTAACTCTAGATTTAATAGTCTTGCCAATCAACTTCGTAGCCTCTTCATACTGTGTCTTGATTTCGGATAATGTGATTTCCTTTTTGGGATTGATGATGCTATCGAGAGACTGGCCGATTTTTTCTTCCCATGTTTTCTGGACCGCATAATATTCAATTTCATGGCAGTTTCCCCGATAGTTGTGCTTCAGTTCACCACCGTCAACACAACTAACACAACTAACACCATCTCTTCTAAAAAAATCAGCATGTGGACGATCTTCATTTCCTGGACCGATGTATACATATCCAGGATATTTCTTGTGTTTTTCAGGATTTGCTTTTGCAATATCAATGTAATATTCTTTGGTTTTCATCGTGTTATACTATACGTTTTTTATTCTGTTTGTCAACTACTGTTTTTCTATCAGTTCTTTATATGGTCCGAAAATCTGGGTTTTGCTATAGATTTCCCCATCAGTCTCACCAACCATAACAAACCATACAGACATATCGTCTTGACGTGCAACAAAAATATGTGTTGAACGCGGTAGAGGATATACATCAGTGGTTTTCATTTCTTCGACCACTTTCTGTCGGGCATCCATTTGACTGGTGCATGAAGTTAGCGTGATGATAGTTAGTAGTGCAATAAGTTTGGTTTTCATTTATACGAGTTCTTGAATGTTGTTGATGTTGACGGTAATGCAGTCTGAATGATTAGGTTTTACTTCACTTGCAAGCACCAGATGTTTGATCGATTCAATATCCGTAGGCTTACCATCAAGTAAATATTCAGTCTTGGAAGATGCTGGATAGAGGCGAATATAATGATTTCCTTTATGATGAATGAGATAGGGATAGGCGACCCAGGACCCAAAGGGTAGGCCAGCATTGACAGGCGGTAGTTTTCCAGACTCCCTCTTTTCCTTAACTACAGTGAGATTGTCGTAGTTGATGCCAGCACGAATAACCATTTTCGTGATTTTCCTAACATCGTGCTTTACACCTGCTCGGTTTTTGAGCGGTTTATTGATCACCACACTACCAAATTGACCTTTCTTTGCCAACACGTTTTCCAAGATCGTTGCTTTGTTCATGGCTTAATATACTCGGTTTTTGTCTGTTGTCAACTTACTTTTCCTTTACTAAGGTATTCCATCATTCCACAGAACAGGATGATAATAGAAATCGCACTAAGTGCAGCACACAATCCTGCTTGTTTAGAATCATATGCAAATCCTGCCGCAAGGGCGAAGAATGAAAAATAGAATAGTTTGGACATATATTAATATACGCGTTTATCTGTTTTTGTCAAGAAAACCCGTCAAAGAAAGTTTCTTTGACGGGTTTCATAATCAGTCTGGAAGAAATGCGAAGATGTCCCGCAGAGAAGTAAACTCTGCAACACGGTTACGGATTTCATTAGGAAACAGATGTTTATATCGGGTAAATCCGACTCCACCCCTTCCCGAAACATATTCCTTTTCTTCTGTGGTCAGGCATTCATCTGGATATGCATCACCATTTAGTGTGGATACCAAATCATTTAGAAATAGTTTGTATTGTGGTGAATGTGGAGAATCAACCAATACATATTCTCCTCTAAATTTTATTAAGTGTGTCATATATCGCAATATAAATCTTCTTCTTGGTTATCATAGCAACCCAGATCTCCATCCCAGGTCCGACCTTTTTGTTTGGCTTCTAGTGTCTGAATATGTTTGCGGACGCGCTCCTTTTCTTCTGGTAGACCCATTTTAAAAGTAGTATTATCCAAGGAAGCCAAGTATCTTTTATATTCTTCTAATACTTCGTTTTTCATGGTTCAATAACTTATATTACTCTAGATTCTTCTGTTTGTAAGATTTGGTTTAATATATTTTTCGTAATGCTGTCGATTTAGTTCATCCTGTCGAATCTTATGTTCCTCCCATTCGGAAATGTCTTGTTCAAAGTCAATATATTCTATCTCCTTGTCATTATTTTCTAGCATGAGTTCTACGATAAAATCCCTAACGGACTTTGCACCATCCACATCTTTCCAATAATAGTGTTTATCGCTTTTTCTAGCAGTTTGCATAGAAATACCGACGAAAACCTTATCTAGGAACAAAAAACTTATTCCTACATGTGTATCTGTGCATACCCACATCAAGTCTTTGTGCGCAATCTCTTTTAGTCGTTTGTTACATAGTCCATATGCACCATATAAACCGAGACTGGATGCAACATCTTCAATATGTGCTTCATTCCAATCGTTGTCCAATTGTGTAAGATCAAGTGTATCGTAGTAGTGCTGGATGTTCTTCATATCTTATATTACTCGCCTTTCAGTCGTTTGTCAAGTGATTTTGCCGATGTCCCATGGCTCAGGAATCCGATTGTTACGCTTCGTGTCTTGGCACATAGCATACACTCTGCGCACGTTTTACCATGGGTTTGTTGTGGACAGACAATAACTTTGTTTCCTGCTGGTGTAAGTGTTCCAGACTTGAAGTCACGAGGAACAGTCACAACCGCTGGCAAGCCTTTTGAACGTGCTTCATCAACTTCTTTCAGACTATCGCAGCTTGCATTAATAACAACATTATTTTTAGCCGCTTCCTTGAGAATCTTAACATTACCAGGAGTCAGCTTCTTATGAGTATAACCAAAACAATTTAGACTTCTCGCTTTGGCAACAACCATTAGCTTTTTCAGTGCTTTTTGATCAATGATTTCGCCATTTTCTTTCGTTGGCACCAAGTCACCAGCTACATTGAGCCTAAGAGACCACTTTTTAGGCAAGCATTCAACCTTATCAACAAATTGATCCCAGGTCATTCCTTTACCACTAGAAAGGCGTTCCCAATGGAGTCCTGTATAAGAGAAGCGAGCATAACACTCTTTATCCTTCAGGGGACAGCTAGAAGGACAAGTTGTCTTGGATGACATATGTGCGGCGATTCCCATGCCGAGTTTAGCGTTTTGACTTTGTGGTGTGAGGCTGTGATAAGTTTCCATGTATTAATATACTACAGTTTAAGCCTTTGTCAAGAATATTATTCAGTTGATTCCATTACGTTTGTCAAAAATGTTATGCGTTCATCCATTATATCATTTATTTCTTTAACTAGATTTTCATAGACAACTTCCCTAACAATCCATAGATGCTCTTCTTCCTCACATTTTTCCAACCAGTTCATTGAAGGTTGAAAAGATATCGCCAGTTCAGCAACCAACCGACCGAAAGATTGGACTTTTCCATAATGGAATCCACAACCAGTATATCCTTTATTACCGATTTTGTGTAGCTTAGGACCAACTTCGGTCAAAAGATGCTCTAATGCGTCTACCCGCCATTTATTGATTTCCTTGGCACGGTCTAAAAGTCTATGCAATCTTTTTGATCGGTTCTTCTGTTCTTGTGTCATGATTAGATATCGATCCCCATATAAGTTTCAGGTTCAATAAATCCGTTCGCCTTTACATATTCAATAGCACGGATTTTCGCTTGCCAAGATGGAATACGTTTAACAAAATCCGTTAGATCATGGATAGTTCTTTGTGGTTCACCTGCATACTTGTTTTCGTACACATTATGCTGAATGAAAGTTTTTGCTTGTGCAATGAGCATGATAGCTTTTTCATCATATGCCCTAAAATGAAAAAGATAGCTATCGATTATTTTTAGCCAAGAATCATCCGCATTATCAGGAATCTTATTAATCAAACTCCAGCTATTGATTGACTTTGGATAACTAGGAAACCTATTAAAGTATTTCAGATACATTGATCTTGCTACAGATTCATCAATAACTTTTGTATATGGTTCAAATGATTTGGTTTTTGAGTTATATTGTTTATCGGTGCAGACAATAAGTCCATCAGCCGTCCATTCAGGACTACCAACACCATTGAACACTACATCAGCAATAACAGCATGTGCATGTGGATAGAGTGTTGGAAACTCTCGCATACGGTCTAGAATAAACTGTTCTGCGGGATTAGGAATGTAGTTTTCTTCAGTCATTTATTAATATACCTCGGTTTAAGCCTTTGTCAACTGTTTCCATTCCTGTGTCACTATGTCTAGCTCAAACTCAATTGTTCCATAATCATAGCTATCAGGTCTATTGTCTGCATTATAAGTATCCCAGAAATATCGTGATGTTGCACGGTAGATTTCCAACACGACTTTGATTCTAATTGGCACGGTTTTAATCGCATTCTTCATCAATGCTATCCTAGATGATGCCCTTTCGGGAGAGTCGTTATAATCACTATGAATGTGTGTCCAGCCTCTATCTGAACAACAGAGGACAATATAACCATTATCCATCACATCTCTGCTATTAATACTTTGAATAGGTTTACCATTTTCTTTATCATGTGGATTTAGAAAGTTCCATGGACAATCATACCAATGATCTTTTTTCCATTGACCCTTATATTGTATGCCATGCCACATTTCGATGTTACTGTAGATGTCCCTTTTCATATTTCTCACATAATATTCAATATCATCGTAGAGATAGAAACCTTCAAATAACCATGATTTATCTGGTTGATTAAATGCCATGGCATGACGCTTAAAATTAGATGAAAGCATGGTAGATATTTTGACCCTGGGTAGATCGTCCAGATCAAGTTGAAATGATTGTATTAGCATGTATTAATATACTACAGTTTGAGCCTTTGTCAAGAATATTATTAAAGATTTGTCGATTCCTTAACAAGTTCTGCGGCAAATCCGTATTCTCCAATCATCATATTATGTTTTGTTATGGCTAGAACACGATCAATAGATTGTTCCCATGTCAATGCATTTTCTTTACAATATACTAATGCTTCTTCAGGGCTTTCAAAACTTCTTTTAGGGTCAAACTCTTCTTCCGTAGGACAAACCCGACCTTCCCAGCTATCTGACCAATTGATAAGGGTGTGCTCCAGGTCTGCTGCATCAATCTTATCTTGTGGCATACTGAAGTCAGAAACAAGTTCATGTGGACTATTACCAAGGACGATAAAGAGACAGGAACGAGTCTTTCCTTTACTGATAGTCAAGTATGATTCGTCTGTTGCATCAATCAAAGATGTCGCTTCATCAATATCATCAGTGAAATACTCTTCTTCACCATTATCAACATTTTCAATAGTATATCCATTGTGAATAAGTTCAGTCAATAACGATTTGATTACGGGTTTCCAGTTCAGTTTTTTCATATGAGACACTATAAAATATTTTGGTCATCCATCAAGTATTCACTCATTTCTTGTTCACCATAGTATTGAATAAGATTTTTTAAACTCTCCTTATGAAGTGTTTCGATGGCTAGCCATACCATACCGTCAAAATCAACATTTAAACCAATCACTGTTTCGTCACCGTCTTCATCAAAATAAGAAAGACTCCACATATCACAGTTTTCATTTTTATATATTGACAAATAACCTACTTCATATTGTAGATCATCAATTTTTTTGAATGAATAACCTGATTGCTCTACTATGGTCCGTATGTTTTCGATTTTCATACCTTAATATAACTCTGATTCGCTACTTGTCAACAAAAAATCACCTTCAAGTTGTTAGAACCTCTTTCAGCCTAATAATCGGCATCAATACTATTCTAACTGGCATCAGCCCTTGAAGGTGATTTAAATCTAGTTTATCCGAAAATATGTGGTTCCATATTACCGGTCCAGATCAGGATTTGAATGAAGCCTGTTACCATAACAATAAAGCCAAGGATTACACAAAATCCATAATTGATTTCAGGCCACCACTTTTCTAACAAATGGCTTAGGGCAGACAATCCAGATGCGACTAGGAAGGCGACACCCAAATCAAAGGTTTTTGCCAGCATCACATAGGAAATCCATTGCCATGTCAATGTTGCGATGAATAATTTAATAATAATAAGCATAGTTTTATTTGTTTTTTATTTTGTTAGGTCTGTGTATGTGTGATTTTCTTTGAAGTAACGAGCTAGTGTGTTTTTATGATGCTCTTTGGTAACTGGTCCGTGTGGACCAAAGTAGTTCTTATATACGTATACACAGACACCAAAATCAATGAATATATAATGGGCTTGGAGCATTGTTCGATAATCCATATTAGGAAGATATTCATCTTCTCGAAAAGACGGTTTCAATGCCGCTTTATAGATATTATAAGTCATACTAGATTTGATTTAAGATGGTGAGGGATTTCGAGTTTCATGTAACGCTCAACATGTCTCATAAAGCTCGGTATTTCTTTCAAGACTTTAAACGGGATTTTTAGGGTCGGACTACCCAATACAGTGATGGGAATCGTCTTTTTCTTTGCCAGTTCAATACCGATGGCAGGATCAAACTTATCACCGTCCACTTCATTTACCAGACTCCAACCAAAATAGGGGATTCCGGTCATAGATCGCCATGCCACCAGAACACCGATTTTATGGTTACGGCGCATAATCACCCCTTTTCTGGGACTGCGTTCTTGTCTACTACGTTTAATATATCTGATAATCATATTATTTTTTGTCAATCAGTTCCTTGAGTGTCTCAATTCCATAGACTTGCAATACAATATCACTTTTACTAAAGATTCTGCTGGAATCTACTATACCAAAGATCTTTTCTGTTGCAACAAAAATATCATTTGCCACATTTTTAGCAAAACAAGTCTGTCCCGTTAAAACATGAATGAGTGCCAGTTCAAGTCCAGTCAGCCTAACATCAAATTGTTGTTCTGATAGTGGTGGTGGGGTCTGTTCTACTCGGGTGATTTTCATATCGTATTATACTCTAGCTGTTTACTTTGTCAAGTGCGGCTTGCAAATCTTTGATAATTGAGATTGGAAATGTCTGGCATCCGACTTTAATATCTGTAGCAGTCACAACCGCAGTATATTCTTTGTTGAGAATGACCAATGCCTCTGTATTGTCCAACTTCTTAACAAAATCATCAAACTTATGAAGATCGTCGAAATTGATAATATGATTCGGATTATCTTCAACCTTATGGTGGAAGTCCTTCATACCGATCACAAAATCAGCGTTCTTATTGCCTGAAATATATGGATATATCATCTTTCCATTGATTGCCAATCTTTCCGCTTCGTCACAAACAGGTAGTCCGGTTTTAGCCGACAGAAAATACAGTGCCGCCAAATTTTCTGCTGGAGTGGCAGTCTTAATGATTACTTTCTCTAGTCCTTTATTCATGATATAATATACGTTATTTTGTTACTTTGTCAACTGCTTTTTGAAGTTCTGCTACGATGGACAACGGAAATGTCTGGCATCCGACTTTGATGCCATTTCTTGTGACTACTGCTGAATAACTGTCGTTCAATACCACAGTTTCTTCATGATCAATAGATTCAAACCATTCATCAAACTTATGAAGATCTTTGAAGTTGATAAAATACGAATGGCTATCGGGATATACCCATGAATCAGTTTGTTTCCTATAGGGATGTAAGCCGATATACAAAAAGTTTGGTCTATCCATATTTTTCGGTAGTTCTGTTCCAAACTTTCCGTGTAGGAAATAATGGGCAGCGACTTTTTCTGTCAGATTGGATGCTTTAATGCATACTTTTTCTAGTTTTTTTCTCAGTTCTTGTGTCATGTTTCAATATACTCTATTTGGTTGGATTGTCAATTGCTTCTTTTGCATGTTTTTCTGTTGTTCGATAATAACGGGATTTTCCATCCGGTCCTTCATATACAACATGCCAAAGCAAGTCATACAAAGTTTTTCTGATTTCAATAACTTTCATCTTGGTTTTTGTGTTTTTGGTTTCTCCGATAATCTTTCTTGGATTTCATACGAAATCCTGGACGGGGAAGTAATCCCCTAGATTTTGGTTTTGTTACGTTGATTCTGAATATTTCCATAGAATAATATATTTAGAAAATGCGGGTTGTCAAGCTTTAATCGTTCCGTTATATACAAGTCTTGTATTATCTATCGGACACTCCAGATGACCACCCGTATATCGGACATTCTCATGCATTTTCTTTTTAACTCGATACACCTTTTCACAACAACTACACTTATAGGTATAATAAGTAAACTTGCGCTTAAGGTCTTGGCAAGGAATACTATGACACCTTTCTGCTTTCAATCCAAAGACATTCATCACATGTTTCCACCCTGGACCATGACCATGATCTTTGTAGACAATGAATGCCACAAGGTGCGCTATCTCATGTCCAATAGTTGAATCCCTTACATGATTATCTCGCTTATAAAGAATGGGATTAAGCCGAATATGGTTTTTATACAGATGTGCCATACCAGCGGTCGTTCCCGTCAGATTGGTATTCCAGCTAGGACGTTTCCAATGAGCAAGCTGAGTCACCCATTGTTTCTTTGCCAGTTCATAATAATGGTGGACTTTATCAGCGATTTCTTGATATTCTGTGGTAGTGAGCATACATTAATATACATCAGATCTGATCTTTGTCAAGCTATTATCGGAATGGATTAAAGTTTGACCATGCATATCCAAGAAACACAATCATACATATAAATCCTACAACAAATCCAGACCAAAATGGACCATTCAACAACCAATCAGGAATAGTAAAAGTTAATGCCATCATATCCAGGTTATTATAGGTTATTAACAATCGCTTCCAGGGCATTATCAATGCCTTCACCATATGCTTTTGAACCGACCTTTGCCCCAGATGCAGCATGAGCCAAAATCATTGCTTCTACCGCACTGATAGCTGCTCTAAGTTCTGGACTTTCACCGTTCATCTCGTCTTCTGCTTCATCCAGGTCAGTCAACAGATTTGAATCAATGGTATATACTCCATCAACTTCGTTCACTGTAATATCTGCCGTTTCACACTGTAGTTTGATTTTTTTCATAACATAATATACATCAGATAGATTGTTTGTCAAGAGAAGAATAATAGGACTCAGCATCGCCAAATTGATCCACAAGACACGTAAAGTATAATACCAGTTCCGAAACAAAATGATCTTTGTCAATCCAACTGGCCTGCATATATCCTTCGTTTTTATATTCTTTACCCGATGCTCCACCACCAAACGACTGTTTTATACGATTCAACAACCAATAAAGAAAACACTGACCATTAGTGAATGGAAAATCAATATATGGATAGCATGTGAAACTACTGGTATTCATTAAAATATTTTCTGGCGATTGTCTATAACTAGGCAGATAGTTAGAATGACTGATTTGAATACGCTTCACGCCTGCCAACCATAATATATGAGCGATTTTGTGCGGATCTTTTCTATACTGCTCTCTTGTAGAAAACCCTATTCCATATGGATAGTTACTAATAGTTCGACAAAGCTCTATAATCCTTTTATCATCAGTTTGGTAGATGTGTCGTCTACCAACCTTTACACCATATCCATACTGCTTAGGGAAACCATAAGTCTTTGTCTTATTGTCCCATTCCAGTGCATACTTAAAAACATCTTCCTTAGCAGATTTTTTGATATAGTTTTCTGGACAACGATCTTTCATACCTTAATTGATTGTCAAATACAAATGGCAGTTTCTCTTTCCCATGCTTTTTTGACTGCATTCTTAGCACGTTCATCACCGGATTCCCATAACTTTTTTGCACTAAAATGGAATAGATGAACATTGTTCATGATGTCTCTGCGGTCAATTTTATACCGAGATTCCATAAATCGCAAGCTTCCTTCTACACAATTACCAGCTTTTCTAGAATCTCCCATATTCACTCTGGTAGTAGTCAAGTCTTTAATGAATACCTTTTCATATTGAACAAGTTTTTTCTGTAATCGTTTATGTTCCAGTCGCTTATTATAGTTTTCGGATAACTTACTCTTCACCCTTGTCCTAAAGTTATTAGAACAAAAATCATCCATCGATGGATGATAATCCATCTCATCGGAGTTACGAATGATGCACAATCCAAGATTATCCCATTTGAAATGTGTTCCTGATGGAGCAACAATATTCTTTCCCCAATCCTTACCGATTTGGATCTGACGAGTAGAATGTTGATAACTTCCTGGATATGATTTAAACCGACCCTTCCACCTAAAATAGTGATATCTGCCGACCGATTTTGGTCCACTTTTACCATCTACATACACAATTGGAATATTATTTGATTCTCCTGTCAATTTACGTGCAAGACGTTCAATTTCTTTTTGATTTAGTGTGGTCTTCATGCTTTAATATACATCAAATATTTGGTTTGTCAATCAGGAAGTTTACAAATCTGAACATCAATCCAAGGACTGTCAGAAAATACTTTCAGAATGATTCCTTCCACTGTTTGCCAATCACCACCCGCTAGTCCACAACCATATCCATGTGGAATGCCCAGTTGATAGTTGTATCGGTAGTCATTTGGAGAAAAAGCACGACCGTGATCATTTGTAATAATATGTTTCTTAACCGCTTCAAAACATTGTTCTACTGCATCATAATCTGTTTCCAGCCCTCCACCAAAGTTGAACTGTGAATAACAGTTATAGATGCGAAAATCTCCCCAGGATAATGCATCTTCTGGTTGTGTGCTGAAGGACCCTAGTTTATCACGATCTCCATAGGCAGTCTTTTTATCTGCCTCATATGCATCAGGAAACTTTTGTTTAACCAGTTTGGCAATACCACCACCCATGGTATGAAAACAGTTGCATTGGTGAATCATTCCGTGTAGTTGGTTATTCTTGAAGATGTCGATTGATTTAAGTGTAATCATTTGTTTTCTAGTTCGGTGATATACTTTTCCAGCTTTTCATATGCTTCGTTTTGGGCAAGACGAGCTTCCTTTATACTTTCGCGTGTTCCATATTCTGCTTCCCGATCCATATCTATTGATTTAGATACATATTCGTCCAACAAATAGAGTGCATTCATTGATATTGATTTCATGATATTATCCAAGTAGGTCAAACATGTAGTCCGGTTCTAATCCAAAATCTTCATATAGAATCTCTTCTGGATCTTCGCCGTCATATACCCGCGCTCTTGCAGCAGCAATCATTTCTTCTGCTTCATCAGCAGTCAGATTGTCCCGCAACATAATAGTTTTCTTTAAATCAGTCATATCGTATTATACTGTGTTTTCGATTGTTGTCAACCGACTATACGCTATCATTTTACTGGTTCCTTGATCAACAGTCCATCCCCAATCTTGGGCAGCTTTTGAAAAAGTGACCAGTAGATCATTTGCTTTCTCTGATAGTATCATAATATATCTATTTTTGATTTTTGTCAAGTTATTTGCAGATGAACTTTGCAATACAAATCCAAATCCAAATATAAAATAATATTGCAATGATTTCCATGACTAGACTTTCCTATTATTCAGGTTATCCCAGATAACATATCGGGATGACCAGAACTTGCTGTTCTTCCGTGGAAGGCTTACTCGGAAAATCTCTTTTCCATTAATAACATCAATTACTCCATAGCGGAAATTTTCCTTGAGCAGTTGGTATGTTTGTTCATTAACGTCTTTTGGGTGTTCGATTGTGGTCATGGTTTAATATACTCTATTGTTGTTGATTGTCAATGATTATCGTGCAAGTTCTTTAGCGTGACTATAAAAAAACCACATCTTTGGACGTGAATCATGTGGATCATTAAATGCCTCAAACTCTGATTCTGAATAACAATATGCCGCAGCTTGAAAGAAACCGTTGTCTACCACGCATACAAGATTTTCTTGGTATTTTGGTGGATTAGGCAGTAGTTTTGCACCGTCTGCAATTAGATCACGATGTTTGCTGGTATGACTTAGTTGTTCGCCCCGACTGTTGGTGTTGATGTATTTTCCCATGGTTTAATATACTCTATTGTCGTTGATTGTCAAGTGATTTAATAATAGTTTTTGTCTTCTGTAGGATCTATCGTTGTTTCGCACTCAGATATAACAATGTCATCAAGTAACAGCCTAATATTCAATTGATTAGTTCCTCCGTAGGTATATCGTTGGAAATCCGCTCGGATAACAAGATTGTCTTTAAGGTATTGTGTTATTTCGTCTTTGTTCATGCTAAATATTTTGGGTCTACCTCAGTCAGTTTGTAAGGAATCTTTCGGACTTCCAATAGTTGTAACCAGGATACGGCAGCAAAGAAGCAGGCAGTCCAATAATCATAATCAGTTCCCACAAGTTCTTTCTTCTTGAAAAATCCGTTATATGTAAAATATCCGGTTTTCCAACAGTTTTCTGGTGCAGCATTTTCTTGAAGTCTAAAGAAATCTTCTTCATCAGTCACATATTTCTTAATGATATCAAACAAGAAACGATATGCATCATAATATGAATATTCTTTCCATTCTGGTGCTTCATAACGATCTCTCCAAAGCTTATTAAGAGACAGCAATATTTTATGTTTATCTTCCAACAACAGGTGTTTTTTGCAGATCAGAATCGTCTGTTCTTCCCATTTATGATCAAAGTTATTCAGTTTCATACTAAATCCTTTTCTTACACACTGGACAAACACCTTGTCCATGTCGGGTAAAGTTCAATGGTTCTCCACAGATACAATGACCGAATAGTTTTAGGACTTTTCGATAGTAATAAATGACTCTTTTCATCGGATTTCTTGTAGTAGTTTCTTTGCCTGTTCATAATTGCGGATTCGTAGTCTAGCTGCTTCGCTAATGAAGACAAAAACCTTAGAATCTCCATTATAAAACTGATTTCGATCATCCTTGAAGTGAGAAAATCCGATGGATGTGATATTACGCTTTCCCACTTTTCTACCAAAATGAGCAAGGATGCATCCACAGTTATAGGGATCGTTTCCAAGACTCATTACGATTGGACGATCATCCTTTTGTGATTGGACAAATGCCGATAGTTGTTTAAAATCAAAGTTTTTATTTTTCATGTTATTTTGTTGGATAGTAAGATTTTACTAGTTCTTTTACTTGTTCATTGATATTACCGACCCATACCATATCTCCATGACTGTTGAGGCGGTCAATAACTTCCTCTTTAGACATTGTAAAATAATTATATGGTTGCAGCGAATCACACAATCCGGTAAAGATGTATACATTTCTGTTATATCGGGCCTGTTGAACGATAATCAGATTTCCACCTGTTTTACTATAAAACACGTCACCGTGTGTAATGCCGATGATAGGCTTCGGCAACTTCTTAATCAATCCCAGGGACTTTGCCTGTTCAAGATCAATCTCGTATTTTTCTCCCTCGATTTCGATTTGCTTGTTCATATATTATTTTAGTTCAAATGTGATTGGTTTAGGGCAAGTCTTTTTATTATCATTACAATGAATATCAAAACTCTTAATGAACTGTGATGCTTTTTCTGGAAGTCTCTTACTAGTCATCTTACCTGATGATGTTTTATATTCGATGGTTCTGATGCCTACACCTACCCAACGATGAATCTTGTCTTTTACTGCCAATGCAATGGGACATGATTCTGAAGCGAGCTTTGTATCACCCAGTTTCTTTGACCGTTCGATATGTTTTTGTGTTACTTCGATTTTCATCTGTTATTTTGTTGGATAGTAAGTTGTAATAAGCTCTTCCACTTTGTCGGTGATGTTTCCGACCCAAACTCGATCACCACGGTTTAGCCACTCAACCATTTCTGTCCGAGTCATCATATATGAATGCTCCCACGGCAATGCCTTATTTGAGTGTCCACCCAAGAAGAAATATTGACCATCTAGTGCCAGTTGTACAATAAGCATATTCCCCCATGACGGACTATAAAACAGATCACCGCTTTGTACATCGGTGGTATTAACTTCTTTGATAATGCCGAGATTTTTGGCTTGTTCTAAGTCAATCTTGTATTCTTTTCCGTCAATGTTTACTTTTGTTTCCATGTCTTACTATACTACAGTTGGGTCATTTGTCAAGAAAAAACCGGGAGTGACTTACTCCCGGTTCAATTTCGTTATTGATTAATCTTCATCCCAATCATCTTCGGCATATCCGTCATCATACCAATCATCATCATATTCATCATCATATTCATTGTAATCATCGTCATACGAATCACTGGACTTCATTTGATAATCACCCAGTTTGTAGGTGTTTACATCTTCCCCAGACCATGAGTATTGAAGCTCTTGGAGTGCTTCCTGAATCTGTAACTTGGTCGGCCAATCAGGACTGAAGATACTTTGAATCTGTCGGAATGTCACGGTATTGACACTCTGATTCTTTTTGTTGATCAGATATTGCTCAATCCTTTGAACGAACCTAGAACGCTCTTGATTATCAACATTTTGAACTGGCTTGTTATCCACATCGACCACAGGTGCCGTGATTTCTTCGACAAAATCAGCAACCACTTCGTATGCACAGATCCGCATCTTTTGATATTCGCAATCATCTGGAACACATACGACATCCTTTGGATGAACTTTGACAATGACTACTCGACTACCCCAAGACTTTGCATAATCAAGACTTCCGACATGAAGACTCCACCGGTCACAATAGACGGATCTATCGGTAGACATACGGTTACGCTTAGCTGAGATTTTTGCACCCACATTATTAAGAATGTGGCCACCAGAATCGACATCCCCAGAAAACACTACGGTTTCTGGATTACCCATGACAGAACGATAATCTTGTTGAACGCCTTTCCATGCAAGGATACAACCATCGGAAGTGATAGGAAGAGCCTTGTATGACATAAACTTCCAAAGATGTTCATGAACTTCTTTATCAGTCACGGCATCCAGATTATCTGCAAATGGCATGTAATAATCTAGAGGAAGTCCATCCTCATAAATCTTGCGAACGATATCTGCATTTTGTTGGACCAGTTTTTGACCACGGAAATAAACATCCGTATCAGTAATGACAAATCCTTTTGGTGCGGGATCATCTTTCTTGATAATACCTTTGATAATATCAAGCACTGCTTGTTCTTGCTCTGCTTTGGGAAGAGACAATGCTTTGATAATTGATGCATATCGACTATCCGCTTTCGGGATGTTGTATGCCGTGTTGTTGATTACGGTATTGAAACCGGCTGGACTGATGATGTAGTTTTGCATGTTGTTGTATTTTATTCTATTTTTGGTTGTTTGTCAATCATTAAATTTTATTTCCGTCTCGATCAATTTCATACATAACGCGACCTTTTCGGAAGGCGATTTTATGAGGGAATTGTGGATTTTTATGTGTATACAGGTCTCCGATTTTTACGCTAATTGCAATATACCTATCTCCTACATTTGACCTAAATTGATCACAGAAGAATGTCCTGCTACAGGCATGAAATTTACCCTCTCCACATTCTTCTGTTGGATTCCATACAGGGACTTCCAAAGTTTTACCAATAGACCAAACAGTTTCATTTGATGTATTTTCCTGTGTTTTGAGTTCTTTTGATACTCTTTTAATTAAAAGAACAGTATCTTTGTCAAGTTTTTTGACATCGTTCATTTCAAGAAAAGTATGAATTGTATTGTCATATGAAGGATTAATAATAGTGGCGGTCTTACTCTTTTTCATATTTTTTGTAATTTTGACCATAAAACATACGGCATAGAACATGATCTTTAATGTGGTATCTTCAGAAAAATTGTGGACAGCACAATTTTCCCATGCTTCAACCCTTGAATTTTCCCATGCTTCAACCCTTGAATTTTCCCATGCAACAACCCTTGAATTTCCCCATGCAACAACCCTTGAATTTTCCCGTGCAACAACATTTGAATTTTCCCATGCAACAACATTTGAATTTTCCCATGCTTCAACCCTTGAATTTCCCCGTGCAACAACATTTGAATTTTCCCGTGCAACAACATTTGAATTTTCCCGTGCAACAACATTTGAATTTTCCCGTGCAACAACATTTGAATTTTCCCGTGCAACAACATCAACCCAATCAGTAAACCTGATGTGGATTGTTGTGTATTCTGTGAACGATTTTGGAAGATTAGTATATTCGTTTAATGTTTCGCAGTAGATGTTCTTCATATGTTGTATTTTACTCTATTTTTGGTTGTTTGTCAATTGTTTATTTCAGTTTCAGGATCTTTCTCATTTCGTGGCGAAGAATAGGTTTTGCATCCCACCGATAGGCGCATTGTCCAATGGTATGCAACAGTTTTTGCCGCAGACTATCTTCTTGTTTGATACTATCGATGATTGCCTTGATTTGGTATAGACGACGATGGTTCTTTACCAAACGGCTTCTCAATTTTGCTTTCGATGTTGCTGCATCTGGATAGAAACCAACAACGTTATTAATGGTTGTTTCTAACTCATTGATTTTGCGCTGTTCTTCAACCAACTTTTCTCGGGCAACCGTATATTCAGCATCGCCATGAATAAACCATCCTAGTGCCTTCATCTGTTCTCTGAGCGTCTTGGAAGAGGATTTCCAAATGTAGGTATGGCTTTCTAGGCTATCAGAGACAGTGAACATCTCCAATAGTTTGAAACTGTCGATATTCATATCCAGCATCTGGGATGCTGCTTCTTCTAAATCACCAGCTTCTTCCAGTCCCATTTCAGACATTGCTATATTATGCAGTTCCAGGGCATTGACATCATAGGAACGTTTATTCCAACGACTGCTGGACCTTCCTTCACAAGTCTGGACCACCCATTTTTTGTCAGATTTATCAGACTTATCCTTTTTGTCTGCCATTCCACGGACGCCAAAATATTTGTCCTTGACCGGACGGAATATAAAGTTTTGACGAATGCTGTCTGTCAATTGACAATCTAGATGTCCATCGATCATGCTATTGTGCTCTACGATAGTCAACCAGTTTTTAGTCACTTCTTTTGACTTGACGAACAACCTGTTCTTCCACATATCTTTCGACTTTTTATTAGGAACGACTGCCACCACATATTTGCCATCCTCCATTTCATATGCAGGTGGGGACTCCCCATACATCGTTTGCTCAAGTCGATCAAGAATCCTGGTTTCTTTTGGAAAGATTTCTTTTTTATTAAAATCAAAATACTTACCCTTGAAACATGATGCTTCTCTACGGGTTTTCAGCAGTTCATGAATATCAGTATCCTTGAACTGTTCTTTATCTTGATCAACGACAGATTGTAGAGCATTATTAACAACTGCCAGATATTCATTGTTGTGACGAGTCTTATCAAATGATTCCCGGCTGATAGGCACCGTCATTCGTCCAATAGGAATATCAACCACAATATCATAATGGGCGGTGCTATAGCCTTTGATGATATTCAACTGTGATTCCATCTTATAGGTGACGGCACCCATTTTATAACTGATATAGCGATCATAATCAGATGATGGAGCGAAAAGTCGGATGGTAAAATCATGATCTTCAATGACGTGTCTTGCTTTTTCTGGAACAATGTCCTCTACTCCATTATTATACACAATAGCTTGTGGGCAATATCGAATAAAGTTTTTGATAATCCGATCAAAGTCATGCCTATCACGGGTTTCGATAGGAATAACGACCTCAATACCCGTTTGATCAGTCGGTTCTTGTGAGAAAACATAGAGCTTTCTCACAGATTTTCCGTCATCTCCCCGATCTTTGGTAATCGCATAGACAGTTTTCGTTCCCTGGTAATGAGAATGAGTATAAAACACTGATGTATAAGAGTTCGGTGCCAGTGCACCTACACCAAATCCACCAATAGCATCATTAGAATGATCTTTGTCGGATTCCAGTGCACAATACATGGTATTCCTAATACCGTCTTCTGACAAGCCTTTTGCAAAGTCCCGAATATGAATAGAATATTGTTGATTCTCATAACGAATGGACACCTCTACCGGACGAATGATTCCATGTTTCTGATGCTCATCGAGCGCATTACAGACGACCTCTCTTACGGTCGCCAATATCTTATCATCATAAATATAGTCGCTTAAGACATCATGAATGCGGTGAAGGTTCTTGTTAGAAACTCCGGTTTCGAAGGAGTTCATTCCCTCGCTTGCAATATTTGGTGTGGTTGATGCTTGAATAATCATACGTTAATATACCTCCGTTTTGATCTCTGTCAATGACTTTCTACAATGCTTCCGGTTTAGTTATATCATTTACCAATTGATTAAGTGTAGCAGCTTCATCGCCCCATGCAGCAACAACAAGGCAACCATGCTGAACAAAACGAACAACAAGAGGATCATCAGGAGGAATGGTTGGACGATGTTCTTCAATGAGTAGTTCCTCAAGCCTTTTCCTGAAATCCATCGTCACATTAAATGCTTGTTGTGGTGCCACCACAAAAAACGATTGTTGGAACTGTTCAATAAAAGGCTTCAGTTTATCCCGAAGTGTATCAATGATTTCCCGATCACGTCTAGCATCACTCCCAACATCATCCATACGATATAGATCGTGTAAGTGATGTATCTCATGTAAACCATGTTTTTTACAAAAGGCATATTCATCAAAGGATTGTAGTGTCAGTCGGGCTATATGAGACAACTCTACATCAACAATATTGATAATCTCACTAGCACTGACCATATCTTCTGGGTTCATCGAAAACATATCCAACCATGGTAGTTGTTCTGGTGGAATCGCACCAACATAATGCCGTGGTAGATCTAGCCATAGCTGCATTGCATCCAATAGAGAACGAAATGATTTCCAGGGCAAAAATGTGCATTGTGGATAATGTTCTTCATAATATGCTCTAACAGGAGTGTCATTATATTCTTTTAGAAAATCAACATATCGGGTATTTGCACAGTTAACAAATCCATGAACCGCTGCGGCATCTGCTGAAGATTTCATTGCAAGATAGTTATCAGACTTAGCTTCTTTAAACAGCTTGGCAATATATCCATCAATTCTCTTTGGTGAAGACGTGGTAGGCATTGTGATAGTGGTATTCATATATATCAATATACTTCGTTTTTGATCTTTGTCAATTAGGAATATCCTAAAATATCATGTCCTTCAACACATACGGTCTCAAATCCATCACGATAGTCATAAATTGATAAAGATAATGAGATATCACGGATTTCTAGGGCAAAGATGTATTGCTTTCGTTGTTCATACCATGTGGTGTAGACTTCTTTGTATTCGTTTTGTAGTTCTTCTACTGTCTGGATAAGAATCGGATGGGATCGAAAAGCAAACTCATCCAGCTTATCGAGATAACACCAATCCGAATATTGAGGAACAGGTTTATCTTTCAGACCAAAGTCTTGCCAAGGAAATCCCAGGGAATCCATTCTATCAACCATTTCGGTTGTCAAATGAAATCCACCAAAATTACGGTGTAATACTACTCTAGTTTTCATAAGATGGATATTTGTTGTGTGTGGGACGTTTACGCCTTGCTCATTCAGCCCAGATTACTCCCTTGTTTTGGCGATGCATAGCAAGCTTAATCCCAGGCGCTGATGCCACGAATGCCCGAAGCTCAGTCTCGATAGACTGGTCTTCATCTACTACAAAAAAATCGCCATGGACAAGATCAGCGGGACCGTAAGCCTTGCCATCAAGCACAAACACGGGCTGTCCATAGCTGCTGGCAGCATGGTCAGTTGTTAACTCGCCGCTACAATAGGCTTTATGGTTGAGAATGGTTTTAAAGTATTCTCCATCCTTTGCCTTGGGGCGAGGAACAAAGAGTGGTGAACGTTGTGATGGAGTGAAGTTGACTTTCATGATGTTGTTTGTTTGGGTTACTGATTACCCCTCTAGTTTATATCCGAGTCGGATATAGTCAACGGTGGATTTCATTTATTTTCACTTTTACCGACAATCCCCGTGAATCTTCACTCCTCCACTCACGGAAAGCACAGACGAGCGATTCAATACTGTCAAAGGTTGCCTTGGCGATGATGAGCCAGAACACCCACGGCGAACAGTCTCCAAGGTGAGCAACACCTGCGACGATAAACCACAGAGCAGAGATCACTTCTTCGCGGTGTGATGGCGTCCATGCTCGGTCGTCGCATAACACGCCACTGGTGGCAACGGAAGGGGGGCTTGCTGGAGTATCCATATCAGTCTTGGTTTGAGGGTTGAGCGGGCCTACGGATCATGTGCTTGTCGATCCTTTTGCGAACTACTTGTTGTGGATCTTCCTCAGGCTTTGCCCATGAGGGATCAATCAGGCTGTAAGCGTTTTCGTGAATCAACCACGTTAGCCTTTCGGCGTCGGAAAAGGCCGAACAAGACTCTGCTCCCAACTCCTCATTGGGCGGCCTGTCTTTCCGTGCTAGTTGCCACCCCATCCACATAGCAGATATTTCAGGTCTAATATAATCGTCGCCATTTCTTGCACAGAGAGCAGCTTTATCAAGCATATCATTGTCCACCTTAAAGAATGGACTACCGACAGAAACATTGCTCAGAAAATACCTTGCATATACAAGTTCTTCAAATCGGTTTCTAGAATCTTGAATTTCCTTTATCATATTCATATGTTTCTCCTAATACAGCTTTTGCTTCTTTAATAGTATTGATATAATGTTCATCAGAATCACTTGGCCCATATGATTGGGCTTCATGAAACGCTTCTACCAATGTATCTACTATATTTCTAAATAGGTCTTGTTCAATATTAATCATTTTATTCATATGGTTCTTCGTAATCTTTTATGCTTTTTGCTATTTGTTTATCATCACCCTCCAACGTCAATGTTTCTAAATGAAACATGAATGGTTTTTGTCCCAAGCTTTTCCTACAATAGTGTGGATTTTCGCTCTGGAATAGCACTTGAAACCACCATCCGACATATTCTTGTCCAGGAAAATCTCGGTCGCATGGAGGTAGATTTTCATAGGTATCATACAACTCATTAATATCACCCTGTTCAAAAAGATCAAGCATCTGTAGAATACCTTTTCGTAGTTCTGGCGATTTTTTGAAACCTTTCTTGACAGATGCTCTTTCAGCATCAATATCAAATTCAAATACTTCAACTTTAGTTCTCGTGATCTTCATACGAATCGACCTTCCAATACAGCAAGTGTCAATTGATATTTCTCTTTCAGATTTCCATCTGACAAATCCGACATATTATGCTTCAGATCTGCGATTTTGACGATCCTTGATATTTCATTTAACTTTACATTGGATACATAATCAGCATAATCTTTATATGTTTTAATACCATTCAACTTTTTGGATAGTTTTTGGACTGCATCTTCAAATAATCGAACTCGGATAGGTTCATACATAATAGCAGATTTAGCGAAAATATGAACCAACTCCTTCAAAGTTACTTTGTCGGGTTGATCCTCCAGGACATCATGTGCCGCAGCAGCAGATAGAATCATATCTATTGACTTAATATCAGAAAATCCGATACATGCTTTTGCTTTTAAACACCCTTCAATAACAGCATCAACATGCGTCATATAAGGCTTTCCGTCTTTCCGTTTCTGGTCCTTATGTGCTTCAGCACAAATAGGATAGATTGCACGGAAGATCGGTAGGTTTTCGTTTTCTAGTAGTTCAGTTACTTTCATATTAGAATAATACTTCAGCTTTGTCAGTTTGTCCAGCCTTTTCATGAAGAAAATAATATGATCCAGGGATACCACTACCAAAACGATATTTATAATCTTTATTAATCGGGTGACATCTATTATGACCAAACATCAGACTTCCTATTCCACGTCTACGATAGCTTTCTAGGACATAAAAGCAGCTATTAACATCGTATGGTTTATTCGTAGTGACGAACACACCAACAAGTCTTCTATTCGACCAGCAGACAGTAATAGAGCGGATGACCATGCTTTTATCATCATACCAATCTTGTAATGTCCACCCATCAATATACATTTCTCGTTTGAGCAGAATCTTACAGATTTGATCAATAGTATGAGGCTTAGTAAAAGTTCTTAATGTCATTACCAGTCGATTGCTACTACTTGGTTTCGATATAACATAATATTATCTTCATGAATATCATGACTTATGGCTACTTCATGTGGTTCAAGACCATGTTTATCCAGGAACTTTGTAAGAGCTTTGATTTTATTTTTAAGCGGTTTACATAGTGGTTGAATAGCAACATCACCATAATATTCGGTAGGAACTTTTGGATAGCCATCACTATCATACAAACGATGATTATATTTCACCACAACTCCCTTCTTTCGATTAATGTATATACCTTCCGACATCGCATCGGGTTTTCTGACATATCGAAATCCCTTCAATTTTGTGACATCTCCGCCAACGGTTTCTAACTGTTGTTTAATACTTTGTAGTTTCTTCATACATTAATATACATCAAGTCCGTTATTTGTCAACTGAAAGTCCGTCAAATATACTAAGCGGTATCCAATAATGGACAGTCCGACCAGAATCTTGTTCATCCAATGTCAATGCAGGCAAAAACTTTGAAGTCAATGCCGTAGGTTCTTCGGTGTTTGTATATCTCCAACACCTTGTATTTGGACTACATACTTTTACGTTTATTTGTTCACCTGGACAAAAGTATTGATATCCACCAAATCCATAAAAGCAGTCTCCGATAAGTTCCATGTATTTATCAAATGCCAGGACTCTGATGCGCTCTTTCGGAAGTTCATCGTCAACCGACATAACAGATGAATGTAAGGGATGTTCTACTTTCTTGTCGGTCTTCCAGTGAGTTTCAGCCAGTTGCTGAATAGCATTATTCCAGTTCATAGTTTGGTGATAACTCCTAGTTCTTCAATAGTAGTTTTGTATTTGACGATCTGATATTTTCCAGAGTTAATACCATCAAGTATAATTTGTCCACTGTTTTCACCAAAATACCAGTCATAATCAGTATTGATCAACTCGTCAATGCTATCACCTTCTACTGCGTAGGTGTCATATTTATCAACTAAATATAATGGTCGCCACTCACCATTATCTAGCCATTGTAATTGATATCGGATTTGTCCAATATCGGCAGGAGTATCATCAATAACCAAATCTGGAGCATTTCTTCCACTCCTACACATACCTATAGCATTTACCGGTTCTGCCCGATTCAAACAACCGTGTTGGCCAGTATAAGGATGCAATTTAATAACTTCTTTGACAGGCCACCAATCACCGGTTTCCTCGTTCATCAGTTGAACTCGAACATCACCATATGCATGGATAGATTTTTGAAGAATGTTTAATAGATTTGAAATTTTCATGGTAATACATTAGCATATTTTTGACGCATGTCAAGAAACCATTGTGGAGTATTATTGAGTCTATCCCACTTGGCAAATGGTTTATCAAATACATAGTATAGACGGTATTGTTGATAGACTGGGAGATCGTCGAAGTTACGAATACGTTTGCGGCATTGAGTATCTTCGCTAATAGCAGTTGCGAACGGTGTGATGCCGATATCTGGTAGATCAAGCAAACCAATATTAGAGTTGCACCAGTCAGTGACATCTTCCGATTTATGACGCTTATTATAACGACGAGTATATTCTTTGCACAAGGTATATGCATGATTGATAGACCATTGGTAGTTTTGTAGACTAGTCCTTGCCCAACGAGTAGACGGATGATTCGGATTACATTTTTTAAAGGGCGCAGTAATATCTTTTACCACAAATGCGTCACATAAAATCTGATTTTGTTCACATGCCATTTTTACGACGTGCTTATCGCACTGCATTTCTGCGGCTTCTACAGGGCATCCGGTTTCTGATAGTTGAAAAATATTCATGTCGTATTATACCACATCCCGAGTAGCAGTCAAATCCTTTATTTTATATCGTAGAAATCTATCTCTACGATGGATGGTCGCATCTTTTGTTGAAAATATGGAAGGAAGATCGACAATAATCGGGCACTTTTTGGATCGTAGTCTGACCCAGAATACATCTGACTCGTCTTCGACCTTCAGGTTATTCCATTTTAAGATTTCCTTAAGACATTTATTTCCATCTGATAAGCGAGTTTCTTTTTTTCTCTCCCAAGTCGCCGAACTATAATCTATTTCGTGTAGATCATGGAAATCAAATATATAGACATTTGAATCCGACCAGACGGGACGACGGTGTTGACCTCCATAAGCCAGAATATTACCCGTCCGATCTCTCTTAAGGATCGCATATAGCGGTTGATTATAGTATCTATTTCCGTTTTTCATATTTTAAAATTGGTGCCCGCCGATGGATTTGCACCACCGATATAAAGGAGAACGAACTATCTTCCATGTTGTAAAATCCTTTCAGTCTGACCTGATCCAGATTCCCCTATTCACACTTATTTTTATTCTCAAAAAACTTATTACGATCAGCTTCAGAAACCTCCCGCTTTTACATTTTTCAGCATCTCCAACCAGACTTTGCACATCTGATTCGCGGCTCAGCGTTTTTACAGCTAGTCGGGCATGTTGTATGTTAACTCATTTATTGTGGTTCGTCAAGAACTTTTTCATATTCATAGACACAGTTTAGCATCAGTCATCGCAATTGTCAACTGTTCATTTAACATCTGAATAATATGTTGATCTGAAAATGGGGGATGTGGTAGATTACCTCCAGTTCTGCCATATAAAAATGTGCAGTTTTTTGTAGTTCTCTGCGTAACCGGATTGTATTTGTGATCCAGGGCAGAAAATTTATCGTCCCATTCTAGACAATCATCCCCACCATTATCCCAACCATCATATTCATATCCGTTTTCTTTAATGACCTCATTTTCTAAAATACGTCGCTCTCTGCGCTTTTGATCACGATAAAAATCGGCCCATGTATCACCCCACGGATGCAGATCATCTCGACGAGATACCCAATAACCATGATAATCGTATCTCAGATTACCATCATGGGTAGGTCCAACATAAAACTCATAGATGTGTCTTTCTGTATTAGAAATATTATTATATATTTTAATCTTCATCAGTTTTATCTTTTCTGGTCCAAGTTTCTATTTCTTTTACCATATCACTATAATAGGTTTCTTTCATTTCGTGCCATGATCGAATAGTATAATACAGAATAGTTTCATCTTCATCATTTACTTCATCATGAGTCAGATGTTGTTTTGAAAAGAAATATCGACCATCCGAAATAGTCAGTTCTTCGATATCTTTTTTTACAAAAGCCACGAAATCTTTCCATACTTGCATACCACGACTTTGGTCTACCATACGATAGATAATGGTTCCAGCAGAACTATCATCATATTTGCGAAAATATGTGTGAACCATCTGGGAAAGATTTGCCTGTTCTGGAGTAAAATCTGGTTTTGGAAGATATTGACTTCGCATTTCACTGATTTGTCCTTCAAGACGTTGGAGTCTACTGAGAATATAGCTATTCGCCGACTGTCCATCATCCCTTTCGTTCAAGATTTCCGACAAGGTATTCATCATCCATCCAATATAATGCTTCTTTCTTGATGCAAGATAAAGAGCTTTCCAATCTGGTTCTGTCTGTTGTTCGTTCATGTTGCCTATTATATAGTATCAATGTTGTATTTGTCAACGAAACTTTTCAAGTTCTGGTGAACAATCGATGATAAATGCCCGATTATCTACCACATGAGTCTTGAATGCATATTCTAGTTGGTCTTTAAGTGTTATCCATACATCTTTGAAGGATATGGCTTTTACATCAGGTTTTACTGTCTTTGCGGCCTCATGATATCGCCACCCACTGCCCACATCTACCATTCGTGTTTTGTGTCTACCAAACCAACCAATATATTTTTCTTCTTTGAGAAGTTTGGTTTTTGGTTTAAAATATCCGATTCGGTCTGTTATACCTACTTCAAAAACAAACTTCTGGTCTTTATACCAAATAGGATACTCCTTACCGACAATACAATTTCGGTCAAAATCTGGTTCTACTGTTTTTTCGTCTTTCATGTCTATAATATAGGCCAAAAGATAATAATGTCAATCCCGAAAAGAAAAAAGTAAAAATATTGGTTGACATATAAATCGGGTGATGTATATTGAGATCGTTAAACAACAACATAAACACAAAATACAAACAAAAATGAACAACGATAATACACAACCAACTAATGTAACTCCAACTCCAACCAAGGGTATCTATGAAGCAGTAGATGCCATCTCCGGTGAAACCGTTCGGGTTATTCCAAAACAACTGAATGCAACCGCCGCTCGTCTGGGTCTGACTGTTGCAGAACTTCTGACCACCTATGTGGGGCACACTGGTAAACAAGTGCTGAAAGAGCAACAACTAACCAAGGAAGAAACTATTGCTAAGTATCCACATATTCATCCTAATGTGCTGGCAACCCTTGGCCGTTGCTTTAAGCGAGTGCTTATTCGTCCACGTAAGGCCAAGACTGCGGCAGTAACACCTGTTATTACTGATGATGCACCAGTTACCGTCGCAGAAGTGACCGAACCAGAAAATGTCGAAACTGATGTTGACAATCCTGATGAAGTGGTTTATACTGACGATGTTGAAGCTGAAACAGTTGAAGCATAATCACAAATAATCAAACTCATAATCAATAATCATGAAATTTACTATTCCAGTAATCACACGAACACAAGATAACGGCGATGGTGGTTATACCACATATGCATACAATAATGAAGATGAACTGATTGCGGATCATCCAAAGTCCCGAGATTTTATTAGAATTGATGGGAAATATGAATATGTAGCAGTGGAGTTGACAGAACAGGAAAGACGTGATATTCTGGATGAAGACGATCCATATAAAAATGGATATATCGGATGGAGTAATATTGAAATTGAGGTAGTTGATGGAGTTGCAAGACTCGCCAAACATCTTTCTTTCCACGCCGGTCAGTAAAATCATGGGGAAGGTTGTAGGTGAACCACTAAAACCTTCTGGTGGAGCAAAAAATAAAGACGGTCATATAAAGTCTCAATAGAGGCGAGGCAAATACCTGGAATATAGCCAGAAATGTGGGTTCGACTTCCACCCGTCTTTTCAAATTTTAATAGAAAATAGAGTTGATTGGAGTCTATGGTAAGACTCTGCCGAGCTTAGCGGCTCAATGGTGGGTCACATTTAGTAGTTGTGAGTAACGTTCCATGATGATGAGTGTGATAAATCCTTGAGGGGATGTAATGGGTTCGAATCCCATCCAATCAACTCTATTTTCTATAATATACAAGTATGTGGCGAAACGGTAGCCGCGCACTGAGAACATCGGTGTTACCATGCTAGATTTAGATCGCGTTCGAAATCTGAAGGTGTAGGTTCAAATCCTACCATACTTGTCACTTCCAAATAACAACAAAAATAAAACAATGAAAAAAGTAATCAAATATATCACGTCAAAACTGAAATCCGTGACTGATCAAGCCGATGGATTTCCTGTTCCTGGACTAGCTGTTGGTGTTCTCCTTATCGGAGTGACGTGACGATCATCGGTCTGTTTGTCTCGATTTATCAATCCATCTGTAATCTATTCTAATGAAAAATCTATTACCAATCTGCTTATTGGTGCTGCTATCCAATTGTTCACCTGAACCAAAAGTCGTCACCGAAAAGGAAATGATGGATATCAGGGAAAGAAATGCGACAGTGCATCAAATGAACCGTCTACCGGATGATGCTAAATTGATTCGTGTGTTGCCTTGTAGACACGTAAGCGAATATTCTGAATATTCTCAATGGGTAGTTATTGAACTACATGGAAACACCTATCTATACAGGTATTATTATAATGGCAATGGCACGACGGAAGTGATGGTGCCATATGTAGAAAAGGTGGAAACAAATGGCTAGGAAGTTCGTAATCGTAGATTGTGAATCTGATGGTCCTTGTCCAGGAACAGACATGTATTCATTGGTATGCTTTGGTGCGGTCGTGGTGGATAGGGACCTTAATAAGACCTTTTATGGACAGACCCGTCCTATTTCTGATCGGTATGATCCACAAGCACTATCAATATCAGGATTTTCTAGAACACAACATCTAGAGTTTGATGATCCGAAAGATGTGTTTACCAAGTTTGTTGATTTTCTGAAGTTTAATACCGAAGGAAACCCAATATTTGTATCAGACAATCTTGCATATGATTGGCAATGGATAAACTATTATTGTCATCGTTATATCGGTAAAAATCCATTCGGTTTTTCTGGCCGACGTATTGGTGACATCTACTCAGGTTATAAACAAGATATGTTCGCCAAATGGAAGCATTTACGTAAGACCAAACATGATCATAATCCGGTAAATGATGCTATCGGTAATGCAGAAGCATTCAAGACGATATTATCAGGAATAGGACAAGGATATTTGGGAAAATGAGTGATAAAGAAAAACTGATTGCAATCAGGGACATGCTAGTCAAATTAATAGATGACTATGATCAATCTGATATGGTAAAAGCTGGGTGGATGGGAACTATCATGCTAATCAATGTCTGTATTGAAAGTGTGTATTATAGTCGGTGGGGACATAAATGTGATAATGATGGACAAGGATGTTCCGTTTGTAGCGATCTTGAGGATCTTATACCAGACATTATCAAACTTTACGAACATTTAATTTAATATATGGGAAATAGAATACACACTGTATTGGGATACGGTTTAACTGATGTTAAATGGAAAACCGATGACCGAATAAATCCAGCTTTCTGGGATGATCGTTATGATGATGTGCTGGATTTGATGAAGGTCATTAATACACCTAGATTTCTTGAGTTAGAGGCAGAGAATAACTATGTTCATCCTGATCACTTTGGTATCAGAAATTTTCAGGCAAGGGTAGATAATATGGGATGGTATAAAGATGATGAACGGGTATCTCACTTATATACCAGCAAAATCGTTCATTATTCTGGGTATCTATCTGAAATGAAGGATGGTGGACCAATGGTGTTTGTCGATCCATTTAATAAAGAATGGACTAGATTTGATAATATTCTTGATTATTATATCTTTTCCAGTAAGGAAGGCCCGATTGAACAGACGCGGTTAATAACCGATGAAGTCGGTCGTCCGTGTGGTATCTATCCTAATATGCGGTATGTCAATCAAAAGACGGGTAAGCTAGTGACATGCAGTCCTTCTGATCGATGGAGAAAGGCGGATCAACATATGGCAGAGAAATATGAGATGGATATCAATGAATGGATTGATGATGTTGTGCCAGAAATACCTTACACTATTAGATTATTTTGTGAAGCAACATCATTCTTCACAAATCCCTTGACAGTTCACACGTTACGTCCTATGATATACACCTATTGGTGTTAGATATTATGAAAAGATTTAGCGAAAACACATCACCCGAACTAGCAGAATATACAAAAGCTGCTATTATTAGAGAGAAATATCCGACTGTATTATCAAACTGGGATATTCAGGATATACTGGACCAATGGCCTATTTCTGATCGTCCTGAAATGTATCAGTTTGCAGCAGGAAATAAGTCAGATGGCACTTGTAACGATAGTGAACTACAGTTGTTTCTTCTATATAACTCGCAAACCTCACTAGCAACATTTTCCAAAGAACACACCATGATGTGTGGCATGTTCATATGTACGTTATTTTTCAATATCATTCAGTGTATTGAAAGTGATAATAAAGAGATGATTAGAAATATTGCCCAAAACTTCATCAAAAACTGTGACATTCATCTACACCCAGAAATCAAAGATGGTATCAAACGTCGTATAGAGATAAGAAAAAAAGCATATGGTATTATTGAAGAAAATCTTAATACTTTCGGTGGACAAATGGCTCAATGGCTGATACAATACATAGACAATTGATATGAAAGAAGTAAAACAAAAAACAGATATTGGAGTAATCGTTGCTCGTTTCCAGACAGCGATATTACATGATGCACACAAAGATTTGATCCAGACAGTATTATGTAACCATGATAGGGTTATGGTATTTCTTGGAATCGGCCCGATCAAAAACACGCTCAAGAATCCACTTGATTTCAAAAGTCGTAAAGCAATGATTGAGGAGTCATTTCCTGATGTAGAAGTATATTATGTGGATGATAATCGTAGTGATTCTGTATGGTCCGCCAATCTAGATAAACAGATTCGTAAATGGGCAAACCCAGGTCAGACTGTCACCCTTTATGGAAGTCGTGATTCTTTCCTAAAGCACTATAGTGGAGGATTCAACACCTGTGAACTAGAATCGGAAATCTTTATTTCTGCATCAGAAATGCGAAAAAAGATTATCAACAACTATACACCATCCGCAGACTTTCGGGCAGGTCTTATTGCTGCTACAGGGTTGCGATACCCAACAGCATTCCAGACGGTAGATGTTGCGGTCTTTGACGAAAAGGATAATATCCTATTGGTTAAGAAGCCAGGAGAGGTCCAATACCGGTTTATTGGAGGGTTTTCTGATCCTTCCTCGTCTTCTTTAGAGGAAGATGCAAAACGAGAAACGATGGAGGAAACGGGGGTGGAAATTGATGATGTTCAATATATCGGAAGCACTGTCATTGATGATTGGCGTTATCGTGGTGGGCCAGATAAGATCAAAACCGCACTATTCAAAGCCAAATATATTTTTGGAACACCAGAAGGCGCAGATGATGTTGAATCTGCTAAATGGTTTTCATTTGACAATCTAACAGAAAGTGATATTGTAGAGGAGCATCACAAACTCCTTCAGATGCTCAAATCCAAAAAACAATAAAATGACAAATATTATTCCTAATAACATTCCTATCGGACGACTAAAACCCAATTTCGTCACCCTTGCAGATGCATATAAATATACCCATTATCTCCAATTAGATAATCTGGATATTGATGAACTTGGTGGATATATCGAAGCCCGTGGCACTTCGATTGAAGTGGATTATACCAGATTCTTTGGTCTACAAGGGTTTATCCTAGATTATCTTCAAGGTCCGGTTCTTGAACAGTGGATGATTGATGAGGCATCTGAACTTCTTGGCGAAGTTTTCGGGACATCAGAATATTTTAACCGAGCCGGATTTGAACGTCTGTTAAAAAAACATGGTGGACATATTCCAATTGAAATTCGTGCAGTAAAAGAGGGAACACGACTGCCGCTCAAGAATGTTATGGTGACTGTTCGTTCTACTGATAAAGAGTTTGCATGGTTGGAACCATGGATTGAGACTATGCTTCTACGTGGAGTGTGGTATGGAACAACGGTCTGCACGGTTTCTAGTGCAATGAAAGATATTGAGCGTCATTATGCAGAAATCTGTGGAGCAAACCTAAACCCCTTCATGTTGAATGACTTTGGTGCCCGTGGGGTATCTTCTCATGAAAGTGCAGAAATCGGGGGTTCTGCACACTTGGTTAATGGTCTGGGGACTGACACCGTAGAAGCTATTAGATGGGCCAAAAACCGCTATGGTGCGACTGCCAGTGGACACTCGGTTTTTGCATCGGAGCACAGCACAACCACTATTACAGGCCGAGACGGTGAGAAAGATAGAATTAGACACTTCTTATCTAAACTAAAACCAAATCAGATCGGATCTTTTGTAGGAGATTCCTATAGCATTAGCAAGTTTATTAAACAATATATCTGCAAGGACTTCAGAGACATTATTCTTGCTAGAACTGCACCAATCGTAGTCCGTCCAGATTCAGGTGATCCGGTGGAAATGGCAAAAGATGCGGTGTCGTGGTTATGGGATGGTTTCGGTGGCACAACTAATGAAAAGGGTTATAATGTGCTGAACCCAGCGGCTCGTATTATATATGGTGATTCTTTGTCGCTGAAAACATCACCTAGAATATATCAAAATCTGATTGATCATAAGTTTTCTATTGAAAATATTATGTTGGGAATGGGTGGAAAACTTCTACAAGTGGTTGATCGTGATACATTTAAGTTTGCACTTAAGCTATCTTATGCTATTATTGATGGTCAGGAAATCGAAGTTTATAAAGATCCTGATACAGATATTGGTAAACAGAGTAAAAAAGGTAGGCTTAAGCTGATCAAGATTGATGGGCAATACAAGACGGTAAAGGTGGAAGAGTATCCAGATATTCCTGATGAACTGGAAACGGTTTTCCTCAATGGACAACTCACACGTTTTCAAACCTTCCAAGAAATCAGAGAAATCGCAGCAAATGACTAAGACATTCTATCGAGTTTGTAATCCAGAATCTCAACAAGGTCTTTGGTATGACTTCCAAGGTCAATTTACAGGACTGATTCATAATAAGTTTCAGTTTTGTCAAAATCATGAGCTTCGTATGGACTATGATCAAGAAATCTGTGGATTTTTGTCGGCAGTAGAAAGCTTGGAAGATCTGTATCAATGGTTTTCGGTCGATGATATCAAGAAACTACAAGAACACGGATGGGCTATACATGAGTATCAGGCAGACAACTACTGGTTTTATGAGAGGTTCCAGCATCCTGTTATTTGTCAGAAAACAAGCAAACTAGTGAGGAAGATCGAACTATGACATATAGTGATCTAGATCAAAAATATAAACAGTTGGAAGACTTATCAGGATTTGTTGATATATACAAGAAAATCGAGGATATCATTTACAATCAGGCAAATAAAGAAAACCGTGATTTGAATGATGATGAAAAAGAATGGTTGGATGATAATATGCCATTTTAAAAACATTTGGTGATTGACTAAATAAAAGGCAAAACATGACATTAGAAGAATATCAAACTGAATTAGAAACCATCGTAGAAGAATCGGGTATCCAGATTCGTCCAAAAACTATCGAACGCCTTGCCAAGAGGTCGGTTCAAATTGAACAAGACGGTGGATTCGGAGAAGAAGAAATATCAGACGAGCTATTTGAAGTTCTTTCCAAAAAAGAACAGGCGGATGATGATATCATTACAATGTTGGAAGATTTTTCAACATTTGTGTTTGACAACTGTCAATCCGATGATACGTTGGTGGATGAAGAATAACATCTATTTCATCGACTGCCAGCCAGTTATTCCAGAACAAGAAACTAGCGATAGTTATACCAAAAATGCATGGATTGCCCCTAATGGGGATTTCTATGGCATGGAAGGTGCCTACCATGAGAAATCAGCAATGTATATCTCGATCTTCAAGCTCGGGGCCGATGATAAGACGCTCAAAAAGGGAACTTTCTTCAACCAAAGTTGGGAAAGTTGGCTTATCGATCAAGGATGGGTATGTATCAAAAATCTCGCATGGTTAGGAGATACCAAACCTTCAACATTTAGATATAACGAACTTACAGAAAAACAAAAGACAGTTCTATTTGACTATTGTATAATTGGAAAGAAATAATTGGAGAAGAATAATGAATACTAAAAAAAACAGTTTACTTAAACTACTAGAATCCCTTTTAGACGATCATCATTCAAATTGCGGTGATAGTCGTGGACGTGATGGTGAAAGTTGTATGAATAGACATAAAAACAATGATCCTTTCTGTGAATGTTATGATTGCACCTTTGGTAAGTGTGATGCATATTCATTGAATATGCCGTTCAAACATTTTCCAGATGATAAACTAAAAGAAATATTCCACAATCAGATTCCACTAGAAGAACTATCAAAAAATGATAAGATTCTTTTGATGAATGATATGCATAGATCAATGGAAGAGGCTGATAGCGAGTTGAAAGATTATGCAGACACTAACAGTATGACCGATCTATGAATAAGCAAGATTTTATCGAAAATCAAAAACACGAGATTCGCAATATCTGGTTCAAGAATCATGTTGCTAGTCTAGAAGTGTTTGGTGAAGGTCCGTCCAAAATCGAACGTCTTAAATGGGCAAACCCCGAAGATTCGGCTTTCCATATTCATTATGTTACTTCTGGTGGATGTCTGATGGTTTATGGAGATTTGGGTGAACAGATTTATAACTTCTATCGTCCTATTTCTGTCCGGTCATTTACAAACGGATATCTAGAATATTATATCGGAAAAGCGCATGATATTGAAGGTTATTCTAAACCACAAGTCTGGGAAAGCGGATATGCAACAGAATGGATTTCACAATATTTGGTAGATAATGAAATAGTGCTAGATGAAGATGATGAGTGGAAATATCATACTGGCTCAGAAAGAGAGTTTGAAGATTGGTTCGTAGACAATTGTGAACTAGATCATGAACATCTATATGGTATCATTGAGAGCGTAAAAACGACTAATATTCGAGCACTCTCCCATTTTATCGGTCTTCAAATGGCAAACGAACAACTAGAAAAGCAAGAAAATGAAAGACATTCCTGATATTGTTGAAGCATTACAAGATTTAATTGATTCTAAAAAACTATTGGATCGCATTCTACAATACTATTCGGTATATAATATGAAATTTGATATTCCTGATTATGAGAAAAATAGGTTTTCTACTGGACCAAACCATAAAACAACTTTAGAAACAGCTATCAGAAGTTATCTTAAATTTAATGATAGTGAATGAAATACTATAAAACCGTATTTTTTTGGCATACTGATTTCAAGACATATGATATTTCTCTAGGCATTCATATCTGTTGGTCTGGACGGATTGACCTACATATTTTAAATCGAATGATAAGTTTTGGAAACATTCCGCTTTACAAGACACAAAAAGGTGATATAATAGCAGTATCAAACAGTTGGCACAACACTAAGAAGGGAAATATAAGAGTAGGAACACCATGAAAAACCAGACTACCGAAGGTGATGCACTCGAATCAGGGATATGAAAAAAGCATTTGAAAAGATTAAAGATTTTTTAATATTTGAATAACATGAAAAATAAACTAGTAACACCAAAAACATACCTAACAGGATTCACATCAATCAATACCGATGGACTTATTGAATATCTACAAGACACTGATCAAACAGAGTTCATTCAAGATATTGATGATGCAAAGACGCAAGGACTGTCAGAAGGAGAAATCTTATGCTCTTTCTATGCCAAGATGTGTTATGCATCGCTAACGACAAAAAAGAATAAAAATATCTCAAAAATCCGAGGTATTAAACCAAATATTATTGGGACGATTGAATCGGGTCATGGCTGTTATGATGAAAACACTGAAGTCTTGACACAAGACGGTTGGAAATATTGGCCTACTGTAACTGAAAAGGATGTGTTTGCCACGATGAACAGCAGAGGTTTTTTTGAATGGCAGAACCCAAAAAGAGTATTCAAATACAATTATGTTGGGAAAATGATTTCATACGATAGCAATGGAGTAGATCTATTAGTGACTCCAAACCATAACATGTTTGTGTGTAACACTACAACAAAAGAAGGAAGAAAAAAATGTTTCGATAGTTATAAATTGATAAAGGCAGAAGAAATTGTAGATAAATCACACGCTTTCTTAAAAGCCTTACCCAAAGGACCAGAAAATGAAGGACTGTGCCCACTTCATCAACTTCTAGGCTTTGCTATAGGTGATGGCAGTATTTCAGGAAATCGTCTGTCTTTCCATTTAAGGAAGGAACGAAAAGTTTCATATTTGACACAATTATGTGACGATTTGGGTTATATGCTATATAAAAAGGATGATATATACTATATAAATCTGGAAAATCTAAACATACTGGCCAACAACACGTTCCGTGTTATTAAAGAGTTCAACATTAAAGAACTCTTTAACCAAATATATTCTGAAAAAGAAAAAGTTATTCCGAACATCATTTTTACATCATACTTTGATAATACTCTATTACTAGACTCCATTTTTGACGGTTTAATCAATTCTGATGGATCAGTATCAGCCACGGGTATAGTATATGATACTACTAGCAAAAAGTTGGCAGATGGATTTCAGACATTGTGTAATCTATTAGGTTTTGGGTGCAATATTTCCCAAGCAGAATGTTATAAAGAAAGAACACATTCTTTTGGGGAAAAACCAATATACCGATCTCATGTGATTACACGAGCAATCAAACCAGAATTCAATAAATCTTCCGCTGAACAATACAAAAAACCTTTAATTATTGATGAATGGAGTGGAGATGTTTATTGTGTAGAGGTTCCAAATCATATTCTTTTTGTTCGACGTAACGGAAAATCCATTTGGTGCGGCAACTCAGTATTTGAACACTGTAGTATCAATTTCTTGACTACTAACTGTAGTCGAGTGTTTACACATGAACTGGTTCGGCATCGTGTAGGATCGGCTTATTCACAGACAAGTGGTCGATATGTGAGAACCGATTCTATTGACTTTGTTCATGATCCTATTCTTGATCCGGTCAAACATAAGATTGAATCTGCACTAGAATATCTACAAACAGTATATCAGGAAATGGAGGAAGATATGAAACTTGCAGATATTAAAGATTTTGCTATCAAGAAAAAGATTACATCTGCCATGCGCCGTATTCTACCCAATGGACAGGCAAATGAGATTGGATTTTCGTTGAACCTTCGATCACTTCGCCATCTTATTGAGCTACGAACATCCGTCCATGCAGAATGGGAAATCCGATTGGTTTTTAATCAAGTATTTGATCTTATCAATGAAAAATATCCGGCTATGTTTGCAGATGTGGAAAAGGAATGGATCGACAATGCATGGCAAATCACGTTCAAGAACAAAAAGATCTGATAAATCCTCATCCATCGGTCTTTAACAGACTTAAGGAACTATCTACCTATTCTAAACAACGTAGATATCTCAAAAAGTTTGGTCTGACTAAAAGTGAACAGAGACAGATTTTGAGACTTTATAAAAAATGGATGTTGATAAATCACGGGATTGTTGTAGATTAGGTTATGAAAACATTTCATGTTGGTCAAGAAGTAGAAGATACTTGGTATTTTGAACTAGGTAAAGGAGTGGTTAAGAAAGTCCTGAAAACTCGCATAAAAGTTTATTTTGAAAGACTCAACAATATTAATTATCTTCATACTCTTGGGCTAGATGCGGCTAACGGCCTAGTGACATATGACAAACCCCATTATAAGTTTTTGAAAAAACATGAGTAAACAAAACCATAATAGTTTTAAACAGCACAACCAGAAGGTTGATGCCTATTGGATTGGTGCGGAAGATAAAAGACTCGGCAGACCATATAAAAATCCATTTGACAAAAACATGAAAAAGGCTTACCATAAAGCATATAAAAACGGATATAACAACCGTTAATACATAAAATTATAAGTTTTTGAAATGAAAAAGATATTATTGTTTTTAACTCTGTCGATTCTCACCAGTTGCGGAAGATACCATGGACATAATAGGTATTATTTCTTCTGGTTAGATTTTGAACGTCAGAGTATTACCAGTGGAAAGGCGGACTTGGATAACGATGGTATTATCACGAAAGCTGAACTTCTAAAAATCGAACATAAATGGGTAAAGGATAAAGGTCTACAACTATATAAATGCGAGTTATACAAAGATGGAAAATATCTTCCACCAGTAGAAGCAGCAAAACTGGCTGGATTAATTGTTGACAAACCCGCAAAATAGACTATATTAGATATATGGAAAAGAAGTATACATTACAAATTGAAAAAATTGATGGCAACAGTCAATCTTATTGGCTTGATATCAGCAACGGCAATAAAACAGTTGTAGTATATTATTCAAACGGCTGTTTCCGATATGATCCAGATCCAGATAATGCTGTTTATGGTGAAATGCCGTCCATGCAATTTTCGGATTTTTCGGAACTACTTTGTCAGGTAACAAAAGATTTGGCTGATTAAAATGAGCACATACATCGGACCATATTTTATCGGAAAACTACCGAAGACTACCAAGAGCATTAACGTATTTGGTTGTGAGAAATGTCAGACTAAAAAGTTTACACATGACATCTATTGTGCAAAGTGTGGAGAACAACATCGTCATTATGATCAGGCTACTAGTGACTTTATTGATTTCTATCAACATCAGACGGAAATAGATGAAGTCTATGTGTGTTCAGCAGAACATCATTATAGTCCAATGTTTGATGGATATTTTGTGGCACTTCCAAATAAAAACAAAAAGCTATCAAAAACCGCACTTACAACAACGTCTGCATGTAAGCCGTATGGATTTACCGCATTTTCTGTTGATCCTGATAAAATGCAGGATGATATTGTTATCACTCAAGAAAAACATAGCGGATTCCTAAAAAATCTGGATGATGCAGGCATTGAAGTTGAAATCAAATGGGGAGTAGTTGAATATTAATATGCAGAACTTGCTTGACATTCTAGCCGATTCATACTACTATAGAGGCATTGATACACATCAAGATCAACTTAAATATCGGTGGTTGATTGAACTTCCTCTGACTGATGAAGAATATGAACTATTTGATAAAACCATGAAAGAAACTATTGAAAATAGTAAACCAGAATAATGATAAAACAATGTGTTGGTCCTGGAAGGGTAGTTGATGAAATCAAATGTGTAAATGGAAACTGGAAATCTGATAAAAACAGAACTACTGATTTACATAAAATAGAACAAAATGTTGACACATTACCTTATAGCGGCATTAGAAATTGGCGTTGTCCAATCTGCTTTGAAGAACATAGAAAACTAGAATACCCTGCCGTTCTATCGGAAGATCAAATACAAGAAATCCTTACAAGATGGAATGTAGATGGTAGATATACCTCAATGTTGGGATTATCTTCACAGTATGACTCTCACTATGAAACCACCAATCCATCAGAAATACTACTATACTACTTGGCAGAAAATCAAGGATTCAAGTGGGAGCTACAAAATGATCCCTTACACACCTGTGGAGAACCTACAGTGCATCAAATAACAGGAATAACCGTAGCTACCATTATACAAAATATCATAAGAGATTGTGAGTTCTTTCCTGATCGTCATGAGGTAGCCAAAAGAGTTATACGAGAAAAGCTTGAAATATGGAAGACATACAGTAATAACTGGGACATCCAGAAAACCGGTGTTGACAGACTACTAAGAATCATAGATAAGTGTAGAAAAACTAATCCAGATTACGAAAATCGTGAATGGCACCACTCAATGTGGAAAATTGTAACAGACTTTATAGAAAAAAATTAAAATGGGAGGCTCGCTTTTTAGTAGCAAAAGATTACCAACAGCAGAATATGTTGTTTTGGAGAAAACTGTATTGGATATTCTAAAAAACCGATTTCCAGAACGTCGTTTTGATGTTCCTGATGGTTTTAAGGATAAAACTGATTATGGAGATCTAGATATTATAACGTCTTTTCCGCTCATTACCGATAATGAACTGAAAGAAATGTTTGGTGTTACTGATGATCAGATTCATCATAATAGTTCAGTTATCTCCTTTTCCTACCAATCATTTCAAATAGACCTATGCCATTTTGAACCAGAATATCTGGATACGGCATTGGATTATATGAGACAAAGCGACACAAGTAATATCATTGGTCAAATGGCAAGATATTCTACTGGTTATAGACTTACACATAAAGGTCTGATGTATCCAGTTAGATTGAAACCAGAAGATAACCTAGGTGAAATCCGTGTCTCCACCAATAGAAAGTCTATTCATGAGTTTCTTGACCTAGATCATGAACAATGGTTAAAAGGTTTTGATAATGCCCTTCAGATGTTTGAATGGATTAGCCGTTCTCGTTATTTTAATCCAGATTGTTTCAAGTTTGAAGCTCTCTCGCATCAAGATAGGACTAGAAATGTGAAGAGGAAGACGTATTCGGCATTTGTGGAATGGCTGGACGGACAACTATTCAAATATAGCTACGAAGTGACCAAAAATAAACAAGAACATTTATTTCGTGGACTTTTACACTTCCGAAATGAAAGTGGTTGGTGGATTGATCAAGCTCAAAAGATGATTCAAGATCGTCAATGGCAAGAACAAGCAAGAGCAACTTTCAATGCGAATGATATTATGGAAATCACAGGATTGTCCGGTCCTGCATTGGGTATGGTAAGAAAGGCATTTGATTCGTATCTAATTAAAAGATTTGATCTGAATGATAAAAAATCTGGTCCACGTTCAATCTCTTGGTTTATCGGTGCAAGAACAGAAGAATATCGTGACGATAACCGGGAAACAATGATTATGTTATTCCATCAATTTTATGCACAATATTTGATTGACAATCTTTAAGACCGTATTACATTAAAGCATGACATACAATACACTGAATATACCATATAATCTATATTTCGAGAAATATGATTCATATCATGTTGAGCTAAACAGCAAACGATTTTTGGTTAGAAAAGATCGAAAGGAGGACTTGACACAACAAGTTCGTGATTTTTCGCGGGTTTATCTGAAAGCCAAAGAACAAGAAAATATGTTTTATCAATCAACGGTCGTTCCTATCTGGGATGAGATCAAACAGATGGATGATGGACGGGGTGTTATTCTTCATGTAGAAACAGATAAAGAATCGGAAGACTATTCAACCTGCCTCATACAAAGAAGAACTACGCATTCGAGAAGTAGATGTAGGCAATCTGCTGTCTGATGATGATCTGGCTCGTATACGCCGTGATCGTCCTATCGTGGGCAGATTTCATTATCGATTTCCTAACGGTGAGTCATGTGCAGACTTATATTTGCGTTTAAAACAGTGGTTAGCAGAGAAACCATTTGATGATTATCCAAATGAATCGAATATTATTTTGGTCACTCATGCGGCTACCATGAATGTTTTCCAAATGATTTGGGAAAATATACCTGTAAGTCAATTTAATGACTTGCCAAAACCCAAGAACTGTGGTATGATTGTTTATAATATATAAAAAATATGAATAATAAATATGTAATCATAGGATCGACTGCGGCCAAATGGCAGGATCGTTCTTATAGAGATCCAAAAGATCTGGATATTCTCTGCCGACCTGAAATACAGGAGAATATTAAACTACTCTGTCAAGCACTAGACCATAAAAGAGTGGAATGTGCATGGTATGGACCTTCATCACAATATATTCTGGATAATACCGAAGGTGCATATGCATCCGAAGAAACGTTGTATACGATCAAGGCTGCACAACTTAAGTTTGATGTTTTCTGGGATAAGACTGCGAGTGATGTAGTCGATTTCCAGAAAAGGGGTATCAAACTAGACGAAAAACTGTTTAGGATGTTGCTAAAGGATTTCACGGCATTCCACGGTAAACGATGGGCCAAACTCAAAGGCAAGGACAATAAGTCTTTCTTTGTCGATGCCGTTAGTCGTAAATACGTACACGATACGATTCATGATGCAGTTGCATATTATGATCGTCCTCTATATGAAAAGATTCTGACTGGTCAGGGCGTGGAATGTGATGTGAGTCTCATTTATAATCTACCAGAAGAAGATCAGATTCGACTGGCAAAAGAAGAGATTTTCGTCACCGCATTGGAAAGATTTCTGATTCCTAATGACTTTAGGTTCTCCCAAAACCGTGCATATTGGCTTTCTCTCAAAAAATTTGTAACAACCATGTCGAGTGGTAAAATGTCCAAGTTTCTGATTGACAACTTTTCAAAACTAGCCTATAATAAGGACGATTACGTCAGTAAATTTAAACAAAACACCCACAAACTAAAACTAGAAAAACAATAAACATATGACAACCGATATCTCAGGCTATATTATCACATTTAAGAAAAACATCAGCACCGCAGACGCCAAACAGTTTTTGGTGGATAATGATCTAATGGTAACACAGTTTATTGATCGTGTAAATGTCGCATTTGTGACAATGACTGCTGATCAATACAGTATTATCAAAAACTCTACGTGGGTAGAAGCAGTTGACGTGAACGAAGAAAGAGTTGTTCTTCCACCAAAATCAATTGACCAACCCATGGATCTATCTCGCATCAAAAAGGAACTATATAAAAGACATAACACCGATGAAGATGGTTATGGACAAACAGGTATTTCGCTACTCAAATACGAAAACATCGGATTCAAGGTGGGAGATTACACCTTTGGATATGAAGAAGACTTTGGTGGAGAAGGCAAGGGGGATGATTACTGGGTCGTGTTCTCGGTCGCCAAAGATGGTGAAACCACTCGTTACTACAAAGTTCCAGGTTGGTATGCATCTCACCATGGTGGTGAACTGGAGGTCGATAATACCTATGAAGTGACGCCTACCACCAAGACAATCAATGTTTGGACAGAAGTAAAATAATATATGAATAACACACTAAAACTAATCGAAAAACATATTCCTGATTACGACGAAGACAATTACTATGAAGATGGCTATGAAATGGGTCATGTGGTAATCGAAGTGACTATTCAGGGAATCGGCCAGTATTTCAAAATCCCTGCATATGAGACTTCCAGTTACGGCACGGTCTATCAATTTGATAAGGCTATTGCAGTGACCAAAGAAACCAAGGAAGTAAATGTCTGGAAAACGATTTAATGAACAACACATTCAAAATAATTGATAATCAGATTTCTGATGATGGTGAAAGAGATGGTTTTATAATCATTGAAGTTGTTGTTCAAGGAAATACACAATGTTTCAAAATCCCAGCATATATGAACTCCAGTTATGGAGTGGATTATGAGCATAATAACGCCGTTCCTGTGAACAAGGATACCAAAAAAGTAAATGTCTGGAAAACTATTTGATAATCCACTCTAACCAGAGTATTCCCATATGACTGATTTTTATAGACTTATCGTAGACCAAACTGAGGTTCAGAAGTTTCTGGATTTCTTACCCAATACTTCCGATGGAGAACAATATTATTGTTCTTTGTTCGGACGGGCCAAGTATTTCAAGGATCATCCGGCTCTCAAGTCTGATAAGACTATGCTCAACCGTTGGACAACTACCAAAGAGCGGTTTATTAATAAGTTGGAGCAAAAAGAGACTAGGGTAGGCACTTATCTAGGACACAATGATCTGGCAGTTCCACAAGAGGCATTGGCAGTTTATATGACGCCAACTCCGAGGGATTTTAATCGTGTTGCATTTGAGACAATCAAGACCTTTGCAGATAAACTGGGTAAAGATCAATATATTAATCCTCGACAAGAAGTGATGAATATTATTCAGACGACAGCGGTCAAAAACAGATTTCATGTGTTCGATATTGATTCAAAGGAGGATCATGTTATTAACAAAATTAACAATGTTCTAGGGGATTATTATTCTCTAATTGAGACCCGTGGTGGATATCATGTGCTGGTCAACCCCAAAGATCTGGAAGGTCAAGATGTTCCAAAGAACTGGTATAATGAGATACGTCTTATGTCTGATGTAGTGGGCGATGCCATGGTTCCTGTTCCTGGGACTTATCAAGGAGGATTTGTGCCAAGACTGGTTAAAATCAGTAGCAGAAACAAATTGACAATCAACTAAAAAAGAACTACACTAAATCATGGTCATTATACTATTTTCATTATCAGTAATCCTTCTTGTTATTGGACTTATTGGATTCATATTTGCAATACATCTAATCATCGACGATGGTGATATCACAGGTTTAATTATCGGTCTATATTCTCTCGTTCTTGGAACATTGGGCTACATCAATCCTGTATATGAAAGAATCGAAAGTGTAGACAAAAACACATATCATGTATTCTTATCAGACAAGTTTGTAAAAGTAACCACATTATCCGGTGATGATATGCTACAATCAACGGATTATTGGACAATTACAAATATTGACCGACATGTGGTAGAAAAAAGCCAAAAGATGAATATCTTTAGTATAGATATCGGCTATGCAACCTATAAATTGGTAGAGAAAAAGGTGGAGGAATCGAATGACAAAAATAATGATTAGCAACAATTTTCGGTAGAACCGCTAGATAAATAACTAGACAATATGGCGGAAGAGGTGAGTGACAAAAAATTTATGGAAGAAAAAAAGAAGGACAGACTAACAATATTCGACGAACAAATAAGCTTAAAACCAAATAGATACCCATGGACTCAACAATTTATTGAGGCAATGCATAACTCTTTTTGGACTGATAAAGAGTTCAATTTTCAGAGTGATGTCCATGATTTCAAGACGAAG
>JACCDR010046479.1_pt1 | contig 56753 bp, 87 predicted proteins | sample 7446431 | NCBI WGS metagenome assembly JACCDR01 (sample SAMN15323443, study PRJNA562643) | freshwater metagenome | isolation source: river surface water | place: USA:Blue River Watershed | collected 2017-08-17 | reverse complement strand
ATGGTGGTGCAGAAAATCAATACCCTGACTGTGGAGAATATATTAAAGCCCTATCCAAAGCAGAAGATAAGGGGGAGGAATTTGAAACAAGCTATAGGGAAGTATTATCCACCATCAGGACACCGATTGAAGAACCCACAAATAGCTTGGATGAATTGGAAAGGTGGGTGAAGGCTGAATCGGAATGGATTAATAGCCCTCTTAATATCAATGCAAGACGTACCGTTGACCTCATACTTACCAAAATCCAAGAACTAAAAACCATTACACCATAATGAAAGATAACACTAGAAAACTTTATATTAATAATGAAATGAGAAAAGCTGTTTTTTGGAATAGTTATACTATTAATAAAAAAACTAATTGTTGGGAATGGAATTTAAGTAAAAACAAGGATGGGTATGGCTTATTTAGATTATTAGGTAAAATAGAGTTAGCACATAGGGTATCATATATTTTTTGTTATAATGAAGAATTGACAAAAGAAGATGTTGTTATGCACCATTGCGACAATCCTTGTTGTATAAATCCTTTACACCTACAACTTACTGATATTCAAGGTAATTTATCAGACAAACACCAAAAGTATAGAGGTAGAATGATGAATAAAAAATCTAAATTTGTTGGTGTTTATTGGAGAAATGATATTAATAAATGGCGGTCTTGTGTAAATAAAGGCGGTAAATCTAAACATTTAGGTAATTTTGAATTAGAAAAAGATGCTGCTATTGCTTACGATAACTACATGATATATACCTATGGGTACGAAAAAGTTTACAAAAATCTTAATATACCACGAAAAAGATAACAATGAGAAACCTTATTAAAACACTAGGCTATTGGGTTATTGTTTTTGTTTGTTGTTTTGTTATTTTAATTAAATTAATAAAGAGTTATGCGAAAATTAAGTGATGAAGAAAAATCTTCTATATTTTGGTTAGTTATTATTGCTTTATTTCCTTTGTGGATTTATTTAGTTAATTAAATATAAATTATGAAAAAGTTGAATTGGGCTTTACGATTATGCAAACCCGCACATATTAGTTTTGATGATTGCTACTATAAAAGAGGTAGCTTTAGAAGGGATGCAAATGTTTTCTTTTGTGATGTATTAATACATAGTAGGTGGTATCATTCAATTACTTATAAATGAAAACACCTAAGCCTAAAGAACTTACACAAGAACAACTATTTGAGTTAATGAAAGAGTTGCAGGGGCTAGAGTTTCCAACTTTTCTCCAAGACTATGAAAACGAACTGCAACAAAAAATAGATAAACCAACAATTATTCAGCCTGAAATTCCATTTTTATGAACCTATCTTCAAAATACCACGTTAGAAAGCAATATGAGCGTCTTTACTGTAAGATGATGATTTGTACATTTCCTAACCCAAAAGTGTCTGAATTAAGTAATTATGAACTATTACAAGCTATTAATGTAAGATTAAAGGATAGTGGTTGTCAAGTATTCCATGAATATGAAATGTTAGAAATATCAGAAGCAATGGAAGATTAAATATTTTTTTGGTTATTTGTTAAAGTTTTTATAATTTAGTGTTATCTATCCGAAAATAGTACGGGAATTACTAATTTCGGGTTGGTAATAAGGTTATAAAAAGCCTAAGAACCCTACCCGATGTAAATTCCCGTTGCATCGGGTTTTTTGTGGTTATTACTTAGTTCTACCCACGTTTACAGCAGTAGTGAATAAAATAGAACTATCCTATTACACATATATGAATTGGCAAAAGTGTATGCAATGTTTCAGAAGCAACAACATACGACCGTAAAGATTAATTTACCGCCAATAGACCAACCGCTAAACGGGATAGCGAGGAAAGTGTAAGATAGGAGTGAAAAAGCCCACTGCAAATTGAATGGGCTTTTTAATCTAGTAAAGTAGTTAAAACTACATTATCTAAACGGCAAGTCAAAGATAATTAACTTTTTCTACTCTTTACGGGATATAGGCTTCTTTGTTTTAAATTATTAAAGATTTTAGTGTTTTTTATTTTATCTTTGTGTTTTATTTTTTTAAAAACTTCTTTTGGCTCTATTATTTTAGACGGAGTTGCTAAATACGCTTTGTTTATTCTTTCTGAAATAGTATTTGTTTTAATATTTGCGTTATGATGCTTTTTATGGCAACTATTACAAAGTGTAACCAAATCTTCTGTTTTATAATCAAATGGGTAAATATCGCCCTTATATTCCTTGTGATGCACCTCTAAGTTTTTATTACTACCACATTTAGTACAATAAAAAAAATCTCGTTTTAGAACTTGTTTTCTTTTTTCGTACCACTCTGGTCTTTTTAGCATTTCAGAATACCACTTTTTTCTGCTATTGTAAACTTCCCAATCAGGTGAATAATATTTATTTTTCATATTTTTATATTAAAAAGAAAACCCCCGATTAAATCGAGGGAAAGAAATGCGTATTGGTCTGCTATTCTTGTTTATCAAATATACTAAATCTCTTTTATAATCTTTGATTCTTTAATTTGTATTTTAGTGTCGTTTCTGTAAAGTAAGGATATTAGTAATTGTTCTTCTTGACTAGCGTCTAAGATTATTGGCTTTTTACTTCCTTATAACATGACGCTAATTCCATTGTTTAATTCTTTAATATCTAAAACTATTTCACCCCTTGAATCTTCACTCCAATGACCACCGTAAGAACGGTATAATGCTAAACCGTCTGCATCAATTAAACTGTAATCATGTATTAGTTCATCTTTAATTAATCCACTACAATGGACTTCGTATGTGTTATTCATGGTTTAATTTTTTACCTTTTTCAATTAATTTTTTATTTACAAAATCTACTATTTCAACAAATTTTGTGTTATCTGTGTCCAATTCCTTCTCTACATTTCTTACTGCATTTATGATGGTGGTATGGTCATGTCCAAAAGGTAGCCCAACTCTTTTTAATGTGTAGCTAGTGTATTTACGCATAAAATAGCAATAGCAATGCCTATATTGAACGTGCGGTTCTTCTCTAGTAACACTTCTAAATGTAGGATAGTATTCATTAAATATCTCTTTTATTTCATCAGCATATTCAGCAGAATGCGGTTTTCTTGGGTTTTTATCAGGGTACAACTCTCTAAATTTGTCAATTAAAATATCTTTAGCTAAGTAAACCCTGTTTACAAGGTCATTAAATTCAGACAACTTTAATTCATTAATACCTTTTAATGCGTATTCACTGCATTTAATTAAATGCGCTTCTGCGTCTATTAACTGCGGAAGTTTTTTTTTCTTAGTTCCCATTTTCTTGTTGTTTTAGTAATTCGGTTGCGTAATTTTCTAGTTTATCTCTGTTATCTTCATTCATTTGTAAAGCTAAAGCGGTTAGATTAGGTAGGAATAAAGGGTCTTTAGCTACTAATTGATTCATGTAAGCATCCCTACTTGAAGGTGTTAATGATGTATAAATATCATTCAAACATGATTTAACCTTTCTTATCCATCCGTTTACATTGTTTTTAGCTTATTGTTTACATTCAATGTGGAATGCTTCAAGATAGGTCTTAGATAGGTTTAGATGGAATAGTGCTTTAGTAAGCGGGTGTTCTTCAAAGTTTACATCTTTCATTTTTTAAATAGTTTTTGCTTTTTATTATACAACTTCCAAGAATTAAACATTATATATTTAAACATAGGAAACATTGGGTGGCTATTGTTTTTTTGTCTTAATTCTTTTTTAATCCATTTTGCAAACTTATCGGGTGTCATACTCCCTTTTAAGCTATTACAATCTTCGCAACAAGAAACATAATTATCAACACCGTTTTGACCACCTTTTGATTTTGGTAAAATATGGTCTTTTGTTCTTTTTAAATTAGCATATTTTCTTCTCCAAACACTTTTATGTAAACCATAAGAACGCTTACAATAAAAACATACATCAGAAAGGTGTGATAAATCGTGTGTCATTTCTTTTTTCTTTTAAAAACGGTAATCGGATTCCCAGTTCCACCGATATAAATAAACTGATACTGTAATATCAGACCTCTTGGCAAGTCATAGTGAGAATATGACAGAGGTATGTAAGGCGACTAACCGTACATTTTCATTATTTGTTTTTTTTGTTTGGTCTGTGCTATTTAAACTATACCGTTTCGCATCCTATACATAGTGAATGGTTATTTGAAACTTTTATCAAATTCCATTCGCATAGGAAAGTTCTCAAATAAATATTCTATTACTTCTCTATCTGAAACAAACTCAATACTATCCATACCATTATTAAACTTTACACAATATTTAGTTGTTTCTAAGTTATAAAAACAATCTGAAATTTCAGGTATTTCAAATAGTATTTCTTTTAGCTTCTTTTGTTTTTTAATATAATAAACCGAAGAACTAAAATATTTTTCAATAGAAGGGTTATGTTTTTTACAGAATTTAATTCCTTCAATAAACGCTTTTTTTAAATAATCTGCGTTTCTTTTTGAAAAATCTTCTTTTTTTAGTTTACTCATTTTTAGTTTAATTTTAAAAAAGGTGTGGGCGGTTAAGCACCGTCCGATTGCGAAACCCAGTCTGTCTAATTCAGACCGTTTGCCCACCCAAATTAGTTTTTATCTTTTAAATCCCAAATAGCAAATAATATAGATACCAATAAAGAATGAACAGATAACACATACCAACCTCTAAAATATTCAATTATAGAAAAAAATAACATCAATACAGACGCATTTTCACCCATAAAACGCCAAGTACCTAAAAATCCATTTTTAAATCCTTTAATAAACGCTTTCATTTTACTTTGTTTTACTTTACCTAATTCTATATCACTTGTATTGGCTGATACAGTTTTAATCTTAGGACTATCCAAATTACCCGAATAACCATACCAAACATCTCTTTGTAAATTAATTAATTTAATCATTGTTTTTAGTTTTTATTATTTATAATTCTATTTGCTAAGTCTACTGCATCTTCTTGGTCTAATTCATCTTCTTCTACTTCAATCAGAACACCTAATGCTTGGTCTACAAAATCAGTAACGCATGAAATACAATGGCAGTTGTGTGCTATTTCAAATTTATTATTTCCTTTATTTGCTATTAAAACATACTCCTTAGAGAAAAGCAAAATAAACATCCTTTTAACCCTTAGATACAGATTTTTCATGCCTTAATGATTTAAAACAAATGTACTATTTTTAGTCTTATCTATTTGTTAATATCTTAATAAAATAATCCAACTGTTCGGTTATTCCGAACTATTAGTTTTTAACTTGCCGTAATTACCTTTTTTTATAGGAATATCTATTGCATCTTCTACACTCCAACCTCTTTTTATCCTTCTTGTAATTGTATTACTTTGATATGCGCTTATTTTTCTTAAATGCAATAATGTCATTAATGGCGTTAATTTACCTTTATAAACCACTTTTTTAGTAATGTCCCTATTTGATAAATTTACTACTTGTGTAACAAATCGGCAGTTTTCAGGGAAATACCCTAAACTATTGTATATTCTATCTATTTGTAAACCATTTTTATAGCCATTAGATAAAGCCCATTTTTTAAAATTAGAGTATAAATTCCATTCATTAAAAACAGTAATGCCCTTATCGTAATAATATTTTCTTTGAAAATAAGAAGGGCTGCACCTGTTCCTCATTGACCGCCAAGTACCATATAACGGGCTTTTTTCTTCATTTTTATCCAACTTACTGCTTTTGCATTCGCCACAAGTTTTAGTTTTTTTATGATTTACATGGGATAATAATGAACTAATAATATTTCCACATTGACATTTACAAAAAATCCTTCTTGGCTTTTGACCTGATGGTAAGATTATGGTCGGGGCTTCGCCTATATAAGTAAATTCGCCAACTTTATCCCCGTATACTAATTGCATTTTCATAATTCATTTTTTATATATTCTAACAAAATAGGCGGTATTCTTCTTTTTTCGTCTTGTGCTATATGTGGGTACATTTCACTAACTCTAGTAACTATCTTATCAAAACAGTGCATATCTATTAGGTCTAACATTTTATTATCCATTTGAGAATGACAACCGTTTCCAAAGTGGCATAGTTCTAACCAATTTTTAGGATGCGTAGCTACACTCTTTACATAAGCCTTTGGTAGTAAATGTGCGATACTAAACTTCCAATATTTATCATCATCCCTACAACTTTTGCCGCCACAATTATCGCAAAATCCTGTCATTTCCTTACGCCTATCTTTAAACCATCTTTGTAATTCAGCATTACCTTTAGGTTTTTCGGGTTCTTCTACTTTACTTTCATCAAACCACCCTGCTTTTCTAATAGTCGGTTCGGCTGCGTATTTAGCTGCCCTTTTAGCGGTATCTTCTATTGTTGCATGGGTTTTGCAACGGTTTTTCGAGAAATTGTAATCGAAGCAACCACAGGATAGTTGTTTCTTTTTAGTTATTATAGTGCTATTGTACATTTTTACTTTTTAACTTCCACAAAAACGGTATCTGAAAACAAACCATTACCACTTTCATTTGACCTAGCTACTAATGGTAGGTTATGTTCCATTATTAATGCGTTTAATTCGTCTTGAACTTTTGTATTAAACCCGTAGGGTATCTTATAGAAAACGAGTGAATCTTCGTAGCACATTACGTTAATACTAGAATATAAATTCAATAACTTATTGAAGTGTTTATATATTTGTTCTTGTGTCATTTATTTTATTTAAAGGTGGTTAATTTCTATATCATGCCAATTATTGCCGTCTAAGGTAAATACACAATTAAATAAATCATACACTACCATTTCTAAATCTTTGTTAAAATGGTTTTCAGAAACAAACCAACTAGAAAAAAACGGGTCATTACCTTTTGTAGTTATTAAATATCTCATTTCAAAGTATTTAAGTATTCGTTAAATAGTTGTTCTTGTGTCATTTTATTCGGTTATAATTGTGTATTCATTATTATTTATTAATCTTTTATCTATTATTTCTAATGCTGATACATATTCAACTTTAACAACACCATCTATAATACTTGTTTTAGTTCCACAAATACCATAAAAAACCATATCGTCAAATATTTTATCGTATATCTCTTGTGGTATCATTTTATTATTTCTTTTTTAATTACTTTACTACCATATATTGAATTATCTATTTGATATAAAGACTTTACATATTCTTCTGCATCACGCAATTGAGTAAAACAAACGTATTTATAATAACCAAATGAAATCATTTCGTCTATATTAATCCAAAAAAATAAAAACCTTTTCTGAATCCAAAATTTAGAACTACCATTACGCATTGTCTTTTTAACTATTCTATATTTCATTTCGTTCTTTTTAACTTGTTATTTTCAAAATCCCATGCCCATTGTGTAACTTGTCCATTTTTAGTAACTTCCATAAAACCACCTAATACAATTAACAATCTATATATCATTTCCCTATTCTTTTCAAACTCTGATACCATGACACAAAGATAAAACATAATTAATTAAACTACCAAAAATATTCTTATAATATATTTTTTGGTAGAATGAAATATTATATTTTACTTTGCCTATCACTAAAAAATAATAAATGGAAAAAAGAGATGTAAGGGATGATATTTTGTACCACCTTAAAGCTATTGAAAGACCATTATCTTGGTTATCTACTAAAGCTGATATTAACTATTCAACAGTTTATTCAGTTCTAAAACAAAGAACATTTAAGTTTTCAGATGAAAATTTACACAAGATAAACAAGGTTTTAGGTACAAATTTTACTAATTAGTTTTAAAGAAATGAAACGTTACAGAATACCCGAAATTGTCAATATTTATTTAATGCGAGTTGGTGAAACTGATATTTATAAAATAGGTCATACTTCTAAAGATATTCGTGAAAGAATAAGACATATTAGGTTCTATATACCAAATATATCACTAATAGATTGTAAGAAAACTAAGGTGGTATATGAAAAACTTTTTCATAATTTATTTGAAAATAAGCGTATAAATTATAACGGGTTTACTGAATATTTTATTTTAAATGATACTGATTTAAGAATTTTAGATAATTTTTTTAAACAAAAATAATGGCTAAAAGCTACTTTTCTCACGATAGTAATGCAAAAGACGACCCTAAAATAATTAAGCTAATAGATGCTTTAGGGTTGGAAGGTTACGGTGCTTTTTGGGTTTTAATAGAACTACTAAGAGAGCAACCTAACCTAAGATTGCCAATAGCTTCTATTCCTAGAATTTGCAGAACATTTGGAATAACTACCCCAAAAATGGAATCTGTGATATATCATTTTGAACTTTTTAGTAATGATGGGGAGTATTTTTTTAGCCCATCCCTGCTAAAAAGGATGTTAGAAATGAAAGAAAAATATACCGCAAGAAGTTTAGAAGGATGGAAAACAAGATTACAAAACACTGATAATCAACAAAATTTACTTGAAGCAACATTGCAATGCAATGCAGCCATACCGCAAAATGATGCAGATGCAATGCAAAATGATGCAAAAAATGCAAATAAAATAAAAGTAAATAAAATAAAAGTAAATAAAATAAAAGTAAATAAAATAAAAGTAAAAAAGAAGAAAGAAGATAAATATCCAACGATTGAAGAAGCTGAAAGTTATTTTATTGAAAAAGGGGCTAGTAAGATTGAATCAGATAAGTTCTTTTACTTTTATGAAAGCAAAGGGTGGAAAGTAGGAAAGAACCCTATGGTAAATTGGAAGTCTGCTGCTAGTGGGTGGTTGTCAAGAATCGGTTTTGTATCACCGCAAGTGGTTAAATCAAAAAATAACGATTTAGAAGCCTACGAACAAAGAATGAAAGAATTAAACCAACCTATATGATTTGTACGGTATTTAAGAACATTTTTAATAAAGAGCCATACTACATAACAGTAGAAACCGCTTTAAATCGCATTTTAAGTGGCAAAAGCGACGCTTTAGTGAAAGAAATAAGGGAAACCTTAGATAAAAATAAATCTGCCAAATTAAAGGCTAATTTACCATCAGTTTGTTTTAGTGGAAAATTCGGTGCAGATAGAAAGGATGAACAGTTAATCGAACATAGTGGTTTTATTGTCCTAGATTTTGATAATGTTTATGAATTAAGGGAGAAGCAAACTGAAATAATTAGTAATAAGTTTGTTTACGCTTGTTGGGTAAGTCCGTCAGGGAATGGGTTAAAGGCATTAATTAGAATAGCCGATGGTTCAAAACATAGGGAACATTTCCAAGCATTACAAGAGGTTTTTCCTGAAATTGATAGAAGCGGGATTAATCCTAGTAGGGTTTGTTATGAAAGTTATGACCCTGAAATTTACATAAATAGAGATGCGGAAGTATTTACTAAAGTCAAAAAAACAGAAAAAATAAAGGTATCTGAAACAAAAACAGATGAAAATGAGAACTTTAGGAATATATTAAAGTGGCTAACAAATAGGAATGATGCCTTTGTTTCGGGTGAAAGAAACACTTATATTTTTAAATTAGCCTCCGCTTGTTGTAGGTTTGGGATAGATGAAAATTCAGCATTAAGTCTAATATCAACAGAATACACTGTAAGTAATGATTTTACTATGAATGAAATGAAAACTGCTATAAAAAGCGGTTATCGTTCTAGTAGAAGTCTTTTTGGTACTGCTCAATTTCAAAGAGATATTTTAGTAGATAAGGTAACTAGGTCAGAAATTAACGTAAAAAAGGAGTTTATAGCAGTAGAAGATGAAAATTACAGGGTAGAAGATGTGGTTTACGGAACTGATGTTAAAGAAAAAGCTATTAAGATTAATGAACAAGGATTTGAAAATATATTAGGAATAGGCGTTGGTAAGTTGGATTATCATTTTAAGCCAAAAAGAGGGGAAATATCATTATTGACAGGTATTGGAAACTATGGTAAAAGTAGTTTTAAGAAGTGGTATATCTTAATGAGGATTATTTTGTTTGGCGAAAGGGTGGCTACATTTTCACCAGAAGATACACCCGCAGAAGAATATTTCCATGATTATGTAGAAATGATACTTGGTTGTGAGTGTACACCATTTAATCCTAATAGACCAAATAGTAGGGTTTATGAAGCAGCTTATGATTATGTTTCTAAGCATATATTTTATATTTCTGCCGAAATGTTATCTCCAACACCAGAATATATTAAAGAGAAGTTTTTAGAATTAATAGTACAAGAGAAAGTAGATTTTTGCTGCATTGACCCCTTTAACCAAATGACAAATGACTACAAAGGTTTTGGCGGCAGAACGGATAAGTACCTAGAAACACTATTAGCCGACTTTGCTAGGTTTGCACAAAAAAATGATATTTACTTTTGGATTATTGCCCACCCTAAAGCAATGAAAAAAGACGGAACAGGCAACTACGAATGTCCTGATGTATTTGATATTAACGATGGTGCAATGTGGAATAATAAAATGAATAATATTATAGTTTATCATAGACCTAATGCACAAAGAGAGCCAACAGACCCGAAAGCAGAAGTTTGGTTTAAAAAAATCAAAAAGAAAGCAGTAGGCAGAAGGGGTAATATAGATATGGAGTACGATTGGAATAAAAGAAGGTTTTTTATTGATGGTAGAGATTTAGTACAAGATGCTTTAAATAGAAAAGGAATAGACCTTTGGAGTGTAGGTAAAGCGAAACAACAAGAAATGATATTACAATCTTGGGATAATCAAGGAGTAGTTTCTACCCCAAGTGAAATAGATTTTTAACAATAAAATTAACAAAAATGGACAAAACAAAGTTTATCCCAAACAAACAACTAGCTAACTTATCAGTAGCTTTGTATTCAGTAAGTCAAGATTGCTTTCATATTGAAACACTATCTGATTATATCGTATCTAACCTTATAAAGTCATACATGAAATATGAAGGAGATTGTTATAGGTTAATAGGTATTTTTAATTCAGATGTAGAAGCGGGTGATTATATTGAAATAGTAAGAAACAAATTAAATAACGGAGTAGAAAAACAAAAAACTAAACAAAGATGAAACAACTAACACCCTTAGAGGAGCTTATTAATTGGATTAATTCAGATTGCACACCTATGGATTGTGTTTTAAAAGCAAAAGAACTACTAGAAAAAGAAAAACAAGTAATAGTAGATGCTTTTATTCAAGGTAATAGAAGAGTATTCTACGATGGTACAGAAGAAGTATTGGCTAATGATTATTATAACAATAAATACACTAAATAATGGCTACGGTATTAACTAAAGATGAAGAATACGATTTAGAAGAATGGCTAAAGCGTAATGGGTTATCAATATTAAGCCCTGAAAATAGCGACACATTAAACGAAGTAATAAAAGACATGATAGCTAGAGAACAACTAGGTATTAAAAAATACGGAACAACAATAGATAGGGATGATTATAGTCTTGAAGATTGGCTTATCCATGCGTATGAAGAAAGTTTAGATAAATCATTATATCTTAAAAAAGCAATTCAACAATTACAAAAACTAAAATAAACAATCATGTTAAAAGTAATCGGTAACTTTAATTTAGGGGCAGACGCTACGGTGAATACTGTAAACGGAAAAACAGTCATTAACTTTAACGCAGCACATTCTGAAAGCTATGTAGACGCAAGTGGTGTTCGCCAAGACCGTTCGGTATGGGTAAATTTTTCGTGGTGGTCAGATAGGACAAACATTGTCCAATATCTTAAAAAAGGTGTATCAGTATTAGTAGATGGTGTACCTAGTGCAGTATTGTATAAGAATAGAGATAATGTTCAAGTAGCCCAACTACAAGTAAGAATCAATTATCTTCAACTACTATCCAAACCACAACAAAGAGATAGTACACCCGAAACGCCACAAGAACCAATAGACGAAAATCTTCCTTTTTGATAAAACATTAACAACTAAAACTTGGTAGATACTGTAATAGGTATCTACCTTTACTTAATCTAATTAACTAAATATATGACCTTTGAACAATGGGAATTAAAAAGCAAAAGTTTATGTTTAAATACTTTTGATGATGAAATTTGGATTCCAATTAAAGGGTATGAGTTGGAGTATATGATTTCCAATTTTTCAAGAGTTAAGTCGTTGGAAAAAGAAGTTGTTTTTGGGTATGGTGCAATTAGGCATCACAAGGAAATGATAATGAAACAGCAAATTTCTACTAGCGGTTATGTTTATTTGGAACTACCTAATAAAAATGGTGGGAATAGGAGATATTCTGCTTGCTTAATTCACAGGTTGGTTTCTATTGGGTTTATTGAAAATAAATTAAATTACCCAATTGTTAATCATAAAAACGGGATTAAAATAGATAATAGGATTGAAAATTTAGAATGGTGTACATATAGCCAAAATAATATACATGCAATAAAAAACAAATTATATATACCATCGAAATTGCCTAAAATAACTAGAATGGTTATAAATAAAAACAATGGGAAAATTTATAATAGTATAAAAGATTGTGCTATTGATAATAATATTAAAGAAAAATCATTGTATTATTATCTTTCAAAAAAAGATAGCAATAAGTATGGTATTAAATATTTAGATAACAATAAAACAATATCAAAATGACATCTATTGCAGCACTAGCTAAAGCCTTATTAAGCGGTGAGGTTATTAGTATTAAAAATGCTTATTTTGATTACGGAATTAGTAATATAGCAAGAGAAATAGGAAGGTCTATTGAACGTAAGTTTAATGTAGAAGTATCTAGGGTTAAAAGAGAAGGGACAAGCAGATACGGTCAGTCAATCGTTTGGTTTGAATATAGACTTAACAGAACTGATTTTAATGCTAAAGGCATTGCCGATATGTCTAAATACATAATTGAAGTAGGTGGTAATCCCAAAAAAGTAAAAATAACTAAAAATAAATAACTATGGAAAAGGTTGTTCATTATTCAAGAAGTGGTTACAACGGTAATTATACATACACATCAGTTTGCGGAAAATTGGTTAAAACACATCAAGACGATGAACATATAACCATTCATACGGAAGATACTAATTGTAATGATTGTTTAAAATCAGATGCGTATATATTAGATACAAGTGCGCTAGATAGTAGTATTAAAAATAGGATTTACATTGAATCAGATATTTTACAATCGGATGAATTTAGTACAGCACAAAACAGTGTTCGTGATTTTGTTGAAGGCAAAGGATTAAAATGCATTGATAGGGTGTTTTCAAATGTACTTGATTACGCTTGGCATGATTTAGATAAAACTTGGTTAGCCGTCAAAAACTGTGATGAAGTATATACTATATCATCTTTAATGCCATTGTCAGGCGGTTCGTATATAGGTGCGCCTGTAATATTTAATGGTATGTGTAAAAAAGCGGTTGATGAAAACGTAACAAGTAAATCAGTATATATTTTAAACAAACTAGAATATATTAATTGGTATATGATTGATATTGATATAATGAAAAAAGCATTTAAGCACAATGATTTATATATGTATAACGACCAATACGAATTAGAAAAAATTGATGTTACTAAAATACCTAATAAAAAATGAATCCTAAAAACATAAACATTAATAGGGATAAAGATATTTTCTTGGAATCAGATTTAAAGCATATAGTATATGACCTTAGTATTGAAGATATTGTTGAAAGAAAAGCTAAAGCTAAAATACTAGACAATTCAGGACAAGTAGCTTCTTATTTAGGAGTAAACATAGAAACAGTTTGGAAAAATAGGATGCCAAAGAAAAAAGTAAAAGGAATAAATGGTAGGATGTACGCTATCAGGGTGTTAAATAAACCATTTTAACAAACCCATAACACAAAACATAGGTATATTTGAAACAATAAAAAAAACTAAAAAATGAAGAAATTTATTAATAAATTTATTGCTTTATTTAAAAAAGATTTAGAACAAGATTTTGTATATAAATCACACCCAACAAATTTTGAAGTTGGAATGATTGATATGAGAGCAGAAATAAAAGCATTAAAAAAATACCTACCATTAGAAAACGTAGAACAATTAGAAAAAAAATTTTGTCATATCATAAAATGGAGTAATGCCAAAGCTAGAGAACAAGGTATTGATTATGGCAGAAAAACACCAAACTCAATTTCTAGCCCATATTTTGAAAGCGACAGTTATCATTATCCTAATTGCATTTTTGAAAAACTTTAATATAAAAAATTAATAAAATGGAAGAACAACTACCAATCATAGAAAAACTAAGTGAAGATAAAAAAGTAAAACTAGCCTATTTTGGTGGAGATTATCTTTACATTTCAGACGAAACAAACACAATACAAATACATTTAGGAAATATAGAATGGATGCAAGAATCTATAAATAATTTGTAAGTTAATATAATTTAACTATATTTGAACCATAAAAAACTAAAAACAATGGCATTTAAGTTATTAGGAAAAAGAGTAGCACTTAAAAAGATTGTAGAAGAAGAAGGTAAAACAGATGCAGGGTTGTATATACCAAATACCGTAGCTAAGGTTTTTGAAAAATCAACAGTAGCTTTTGTAGGGGATGATGTTAATGAAGTATCAGTAGGCGATACCGTATTAACCGCAGCTAATTCAGGAAACCCTGTTACAGTAGAAGGCGTTGAACTACACTTAATGTTTGTAGATAGAATTGAAGCAATCTTGTAATACATGAAAGCAGTAAGCAATATTTTATTAAAGCTAAATAAGCCGCTTAAAACTGAAATAGAGTTAAAAGGTGGTATTAAGTTATTGTTGGCTGAAAACTTTAGACCCGAATGGAACGCTACATCGGTAGGTACGGTACATTCTGCTTCTGATATGTGCGGACTTGCAGTAGCAAAAGGTGATGAAGTTGTATTTTCTTACCAAGTAGTATCAGATAGGGGATTTGAAAGCGATGAAGATAACTTCTTTCCGTATGTAAATGAGAACTATAAAAAGGTTTTCTATAACGGCAAGGGCGGGATATTGACAATGATAGCCGTTCAGGGAATCATTGATAAGCAATGGGTTGGAACTTATGTAGATGAAAAAGGTGAATTTATAGACGGTATTCAGGGTTCTGAAAAAGAAGTCGAGCGTTGGTTTAATTCATTTAAGATGGGCAATGTTCAAACATTCTGCTTTCAAAATTTAATAAAATACGGGAAAGAGCAAGTTTGGAAATGTGAACCGTTTATGATTTTTGCTAAAATAGCAAGAAAAAAGCTGATTGCATTAGGTGATTATATTATCTGCAAACCTATTAAGGTAGATGTTTCAGCGGAACAATTATCTGCAATGGGTATTGTTATACCACAATCTTCTATAAAAGCAACACTTTCAGATAGGGCTAAAGTAGTAAGTGGTGGAAAAGAAATGGGAGTAAAAGAAGGTGATATTATAGGATTTAGAGGTGAGTTTATACAGAAATACGATATTTTAGGTAAAGAATATTACATCATTGAAAAAAAATGGTGTCATTGCATTTGGTAAAAAAAAGTTAAGATTTATAAATTTTGTCGTATATTTATGCCATTAAATACGGTTAATGGCAAGAAATATAAACGATATTTACGGGTTTATAAACTACATTTTTGGCAAACAACTAGGTGATTTTATTACCGTAGAAGAATGTATGCAGTGCTTAGATAATGCACAGATGCAACTTTTTGAAGAAGAATTTAAAGTTTATAGCGCAAATCAGACTATCATTGATAGTCTTTTGCCGTTTAAGGTTATCCAGAGTTTTACATCAGACGCTAGTGGTAATGTTACGTTTCAACCAAACTATATGCACCTTTTAGCGGGGGCTTATACCACTACAAATAATACGGTAAACCCAATAAGATTTGTAACGGAAGATGAATTGCCATACTATCTTACTAACCAATTAAGACCCGTAGCAGCAAGTAGCCCTTGTGCTATTAACATAGCTAACGGTTTTAAACTATTCCCTGAATCAGCGCAATCGGGTAAGTATTCTTACATGAAAAGACCCGTAACACCCGTACTAGCTTACTCCTATGTAAATAGGGTATTCACTTATAATTCAAGTGGTTCTACTCAATTAGAATTTTCAGACGCTTATGTTAATAATATAATCAGTAGGGCATTATCATTAATAGGCGTTAGTTTGAGTGAACAAGAAGTGCAGCAGTTTGCACAACAACAAACACAATCAACAATGTAACTATGACTAGAAGGTATATAGCAGACCAGGTATTATTCAGATTAGACGGTTCTTCACCAGAAGTATCGCAATCCGTTCAATTAGAGGATGTTTATGCTGCTATTGGTCAATGGGTTAATAGTAAGTTTAAATTAAGGCATTTATCAGATACTTTAAGTAGTGGCGAGAGTTTGCCAGAGGGATGCGCTTTAGCTACCTATTCAGATGTAGCCGTTTTTACCGATGGTGATGTTGCTTCTGTTACATTGCCTGTAATGCCTATTGCATTACCTAGAAACTTAGGAGTTTACAATGTTTCAGGTGGTGGATATAACTTTATACCATTACAAAGAGGGCAGATTCAAATTTTAGGCGCAGAGTTTATGCTAAATACATTATTTGGTCAAGTCGCCTATGAAACAGTTGGTAAAAAAATTAAGTTTTCAAAAAATATTAAGTTATTGGGTATCAATACAGTAGATTTAGATTTAATGGTATTTGATATGAGCCTATATAATGATACCGATGCTTTACCAATACCTAGCGACATGGAATTTGAATTAGTAGATACATTATATAAAATGTTTGCACCCGTTCAAGCTATGCCAAGTGTAGTTTCTAATTTTCCACAAACAATGCAAAGTAAATAAAAATGGTAACAGTATCATTAGATAGTATCGTAAGGCAAACTTTAATGAAGAAGGGTTATCCGTTGCACTACTATGTATCATTCATTGTATACGCTAAAGAATGTTTAAGAGAATTAACATACGATGATTTGCAATGTTTTAATGAAAAGCTACTACCTATTAATAGTAAGAACGCCTTTCAAATACCAAACGATTATGTGGATTATGTAACCGTTGGCATCCCGTTAGGTCAGGGTGTCAGACCTTTAGTAGAAGATAAAAAAATGACTTCTTTAAGAAACTATGATTCAAACCTAAATGTTATACCATATACTTCTGATACCGAAAGTCAAGATGATGTAGCGTTAATACTGCCCTATAATGGATTATCATTAGGGAATTGGTACACAACACATCTAAATGATTACGGGGAGAATATAGGTCGTTTCTTTGGCGGTGGTCGCTCTTATGTGGACACTTTTAAGGTAGTTCCGTCTAGGAATGAAATTCAACTAAATGAAGGACTACAAGGATTTGATTACGCTTATGTAAAATACCTTTCCAATGGTGCAGATAGTGGTAGTTCAACAACGATAGACCCTTATGCCGAACAAACTATTTCAACTTATATAATGTGGCAGCATAAGGAACAAAATAGAACCTACGGAATTAGTGAAAGACAATTAGCAAAACAAGAGTATATTAATCAAAGACAAATATTTAGAGCAAGAAAATCAGGGGTTACTTTAGAAGTCCTTAAAAGAATAATTAATAAAAGTTCTTATGCATCAGTTAGATAATTATACACAAAAAGAAATTTGGAAAGATATTAAAGGGCATGAAGGGCATTACCAAGTTAGTAATCTCGGCAGGGTCAAATCTTTAGATAGAATAGTAGTATGCTTAAAAAGAGGAAGTTATCACGTAAAGGAAAAGGTACTATCAATTGTTTGGGATAAGTTTGGGTATGGTAGAGTTGGATTGTCAAAAGATGAAAGAACTATACAAATTGTTGTTCATAGATTGGTGGCAATCGCTTTTATCCCTAATCCTAAAAACTATCCCATAGTAATGCATAAAGTTGAATCAAATCCATGTAATAATAATGTAGACAATCTTATGTGGGGTACTTATAAGATGAATACTCATGATATGATTTCTAAAAAAAGGACTAATTATGCAAATGGAGAAAAAAGTTCTATGTACGGGAAAAGGGAAGTGCTCATCCGTTATTTGGCATGACTGGTTCTAAAAATAAGGCAAGTAATATTGTTTTAGATACACAAACGGGAATATTTTACGAGTGTGCTAGAGAAGCTGCTGAAGCTAAAAATTTAACATATAAACACACTACTGCTATGTTGAGAGGAAGTAGAAAAAATAAAACATCTTTAATATACGTGTAAATGATAAATAAAAGTATTCTTTTAAGTGGTATTAACGTGGATGATAGTTTTGACTTCTTCCAAGAAGGGGATTATATACTTTTAGAAAACGGACAAATAGCCGTTTCAGATACTGGGAAAGACTTGCGTGTGGAAAACGTAAAGGGTACTACTGCAATTACAAATACTAAATATCCCGTTACAGGAGTACATCAAACACTAGGTTCATGCGTAGATATTGCAAATAGAAGATTAGTTTGGTTTGCTTACAATTCATTAGGTGAACACGGAATTTATGTGTATGATTTCGTAGCTAAAGCGGTATATGCAGTATTATATAGTTCACAAGTTACAGGTGGATTAAATTTTTCGAAAGATTATAGAGTAGATAGAAACTGTAAGGTAATAAACGGTTTGTTGTATTGGACTGATAACTTAAACGAAACAAGATGTATTAACATTGATAGCGGGATTAAATTAAATCAACCAAGCTATGTTACAGACGCAATAGCTTATGTATCGCCTATTGACCCAACTTCTATTACATTAATTAAAAGACCACCCGCTTATCCTATTTCATTTGCAAAAGTAACCGATGGAACTTTTGTAAATAACTATATTTCATCTAATTCATTTAAGTTTTGGTACAGATATTCATTCTATGATAGTCAAATATCTGCTAATTCAGCAATGACCGACCTTGTGCCATATAATTATGACCAAGACACGTATAACGCAATAGATATTACTTTACCACTAGCTGAAAATATCAGACCTGATGTAGAGATAGTGCAAATAGTTGTTCAATTCGGTAATACTGGTTCTGCTTATATAATTAAAGAATACAATAAAAATAACGCAGCAGACGCAGCAGCAATAGCAGCACATAACGCAGGTACGGCTATAACTTATAGGTTTTATAATGACCTCACAGGAATAAAACTAGATGCAGTTGCACAAGTTAATTCACAAGACCTAGTACCTTTAAAAACAAAGACCTTAGAAATAGCAAAAGATAGACTATTCTTAGGTAGTAATTTAAAGGGGTATAATACACCAAATGAAACAAGTCTGGCAGTAGGTTATACAGATACCACAACAATTAATGTACCGCCTGTAACAACAGGGACAATGGATGAAATAGGGTTTAATACACCTACAACAGTACCATTGGTTTTAGTTGGTTCACCTATTAATACTTCTACATACGGTCTGCAAACACAAAACTACAATACCGCTAATCCCGCTTCTGGAATGTACCCAACTTGGTCGGATAGCGATATGATTTTTAATAATATTTCCGCTTCTGAAATTACATTAGTAGTAAACGGGAAAGGTAGATTATGGAACTCTATTACTGTTGGGGAGTATAGGTACACTGAAATATCATTTTATTGGTATTTAAGCACATCTACTACAAAAACAGTTACAAAAGTTCAAACATTTGATGTTGATGCGGGAGAAATACTTGACATTGATTTTAATTTTTCATTAAAAGTACCAGCTTCTACAAAGGTTTGGTTAGTAGTTAATCCTGATTTAGGTGTTACTGGAGAAAATGATAACAAGTTTGTAGTTACAAGTAGCAATGTTTATGTAGTTGAAGGAACAACAATAGTTTACCCTCCTCCACACTTTAAGCGTGGCGGCTCTTATAAATTTGCTACTGCTTTTTATGATAGGTTTAGAAGAAAATGCGGGGTTGTAACTAATACAAGCGCAACACTAAATATTCCAACAAAAGGATATGACCCAACACCTGCTAATTATGCTACTTGGGCATTATCTAACGTAGGTTCTACAACACAAATACCAGATTGGGCTTATTATTATCAAATTTTAATTACTAAAAATTTGCAACAGGCTTCGTTTATTCAGTCTGTTGCGCAATCAATATTTTATGCTACGAAAAATTTATCCACAGGCGTTGTTACTTATACAGAAGATACATATAATTCTAATTCATTTGCAATTGGTGTAAATATGGGCGGTATAACCGATTTAGGAGTTGGTTATGTTTACAATGAAGGAGATGTAGTGGTATTGTCTAATAACGATGGCTTGCAATACACATTAAAGGTATTAGGAACAAACGGTAATTGGCTTCATTGCGAAAAGAAAGATTTAGGTGTTCTAGGTGCCAGTGCTTTATGGCAATTTGAAATATACACACCGTATAAAGATTCAATGCTTGAAAGCTACTATGAAGCAACACCTGTTTACGATATTACTAACCCAACAGAAGCTAATAGAGTTTATTCAACATTAACAGGGGATATATACGGAGATTCTTATTATCTTATTCGTTCAGATAGTGTTAATGCTTATTACCAATGTGAAACAATGAACCCTAATGACAAATTTTGGTCAATTTGGGATAGGAGTTTAGGTTGGGCAAACATATTAGATAGTATCGGTCAGCAGCTTTTAAAATTCAATGTATCATATTCAGATACAATTATTCAGGGTTCTAAAACAAATGGACTAAACAAGTTTCAAGTATTAAACTACAAAACAGTAGATAGTTCAGGTGGTAATATCCAAAAGCTACAACTATCTTCTAAGCAAGAAGCAGACGGTAATGTAATGCTTTGTATTTGTACTGATGCTACATTCTCACTTTATCTATCTGAAACACAATTAGTTGCATCTGCTTCTAATGATGCTTTAGCGGTTTCTAATGGTGTGATAGGTACAATCAATTCATTAAAAGGTAAGTACGGTACTAACAGACCTGAAACAGTTATAGAATATCTAGGAAATATCTTTTGGTTTGATGATAAAAATGGATGCGTAATACAATACAATACCAATGGATTAACACCTATTAGTAGCTACAAAATGTCGTCTTTATTTTCAAAATACGCAAAAGATTTAGACCTTACTAGCAATGCAACATTAGATACATTAAACGGTTTTCATCATGTACCAACGGCTATTAACCCATTAACAGGAAGATTTAATATAACAACACCCGCATTGATAGCAGAATCAGCAGCACCGATATTCCCTAGTTACGGTGGAGTAATTCCAAGCTATGCAGTATCAATCATTGACAGGTTCGATATTAAAACTAATCTAGCACAAACACTATGCTTTGACTTTAAAGAAAATAGGTGGAAAGAAAGTTTTGAATTTGCAGGTGAGTGGTACGATAGTTTTGAAAACACAATGTTTGGGTTTAAAAACGGTGTAATATATACGCATGACACTAATAGTTCCACGAGAAACACTTTTTACGGTGTACAAAAGCCACTAAGAATCTTATATGTAGACAGTAGACCGCTATCGGGAGTTAAACAAGCGGAATCAATAGCTATTGAATCAAATGCCGTTCCTGATTTTTCTGTATGTATGTCAAAATATCCTAATACACAAATTACGGACTTGACAAATAATGACTACACAAATAGAGAAGGTGTTTTTTACGCTAATTGGTTTAGGGATAGATTAAGCCCTTCGATTAGTGGAACGGCAGATGAAAAAATGTACAAAGGGGATTCTATCGTAGGAAAAAATATATTAATTCAATTAGAATTTCAACAATTCAATAATTTGTGTTACCTTAGTATTGTTAATTCAAGTGATATGCTTTCAAGAGGACAAAAAAAGATAATATTAAAATAAGCACACCATGAGTGATATAGAGGTTTGGATGCCTATTAATAATAACCAATATTACGAAATAAGTTCTATTGGTAATATTAGGTCTTTAGACCAATCTTTTTTCTCAAAAAATTTTAGTATTTACATAAAAAGAGGCAGGGATATTAAGAAGCACTTAGACAAGGACGGATATGTTAATTGTTCTATTATGATTGATAAATTAAAATCTAAAACATTTAAAGTTCATAGGCTTGTTGCAGAATCTTTTATCCCTAATCCCGAAAACAAACCGCAAGTGAATCATAAAAACGGAATTAAGTCAGATAATAGAATTGAAAATTTAGAATGGTGTACTGCATCAGAAAATCAACTTCATTCTGTTTTAAATAACCTTAGGAATAAAAAAAATAATATCTAAATAACAATAAAATGCCACTACCATTAATTTTAGGTGCAGCAGGGTCTTTAGCAAAAACAGGGATGGGTATTTTCCAAAATATTCAAGCCAACAAGATAAAACCCCAAAGAGTTGATTATATGGGTTCTAAATCCGTAGGAGACCAATTAGCTTCTGTAAAGCAACTGTATAATAGTAGAGGTGCGGGATTTGCGGCAGCGCAAGATAAAATTGCACAATCACAAGCTAACACATTAGCGTCAGGTGCTAGAAACGCTACCGACAGTGCTAGTCTATTAGCTTTAGCACAAGGTAGTCAAGACCAATCAGATAACGCATTAGTTGATTTAGCTACTAGAGAAAGTCAAGCTAAAGTAGGTTTATTAGATAATTTACAGGCAGCCTATGATAAAATGACACAAGACGATAGGATGATTTACCAAGACCAACTAGCTAAATACCAAGATGATGTAGCCGCAAAAGCAGCTTTAAGAGGTGCGGGAGTTCAAAATATGGTAGGGGGATTAGGTGATATAGCTAGTTTAGGTATGCAAAATGACCAACTAAAAGAACTTAAAGGAATTAACAAGTTTGGTCAATTAGGTGGGTTTGGTAATTTTAGTAAACTTGCAATGATTGGCAAATAATATAAAAAATACAAATAGATGCCTTATAATAATGCAGATTTAGCAGTAGTATTACCAAGTACACAACCCGCAGTAGGTCAGGTTATGCAAAACGCTATTGGTCTTGCAGAAAGACAGCAAGCTAGACAAGATAACCTAGATGAAAGAAGGTATGAATCAGAGCAAAGAAATGAATTAGCTAGGCAGAATAAAATGCAATCTAACGCATTGCATAACTTAGGTACTATTAATAAATATGTAGCAGAATATAAGCCAATAGAAGCAAGTGTAGATGAATTAGTTTCTACTAACATAAAGGGGTATAAAGATTTCTTGATGCAAAATATCGGTAAAGACCCGATTGAATTAGATAGGTTAATGTCTGAAATAACACCTGCAATAGCTAACGCATACAAAAAAATGCAAAGTGATTTGCCGTTAATGAAGCAGCAAGAAGCAGATTTTTTAAAGCAGATGCCTAATGCAGACCCTATTGCGGTAAGAGAAGTTATCAGAAACCAATTCAAGCAAAGATACACAAGTGTTGATAAGAATGGTAATGAGATATTAAAAGAACCAGTGGAAGATGGGTATGACTATACTAAAATTTTCCAAGACCCTGAAAAACTATCTTGGGTAGTAGGCAATAATCAACAACCATTAAAAGACTTTTTTGATAAAGTTAAATACGAAGCAGTTTCAGGAAATGAATATAGTAATAACAAAGGTCAAGTAATAGGTAAAAAGTGGAGTGGATATAAAACACCTTATTCTGGGGCTTTAGGTGTTGATGAAAAAGGATTTCCTAAAATTGATGTAGCCTATGAAGAAATACCAATGAAAAATGGTACGCTTCAAATAGCAGGTGAAACACTAAGGAATGATATGAAAGCCAATCCCGCAGTAGAAAGAACATTTGATATTGCTTGGTTAAATAAGAAAAAAGAAAAAGGGCTTACTAATATAGACGCAGCTACCGATGAAAAAATGAAAGAAGCATACAGATTAGAGTATGCAAGACAACACATAAAACACAATGTAAATACATCAGAAATAGAAAAAACACCTGTAATAAAAATAAGTACAGGTAATAGTGGAAGCGGTAGTGCTTCATCAGATGTTGAGATAAAAGATGTTTTTAATGAACTGGTTGCAAATATAGGCGGCAGAAAATCAGTTGCTTTGAATAAACTTCCAGAATCACAACAAAAAGCTATTTTAAGTGCAGCTAGAGGTGTTTCAGGTGGTATAGAAGAACCTGTATTGGATGCAGAAGGGAATCAAGCTATTGACTTAAATAGCGGTAAACCATTGACTAGAAGAAGGCAACTAGACCAAAGAGATATTACAGTTGGCGTAGAAGATGGTAAGGTTAAAGTGTTTGGTGTAAAGAGAAAAGAAAAAAACGGAGAAGCACTTAGAGGGGATGAAATAGTATCACTAGGATTTTACGATGTAAACGCTAAATCAAATAAAGGTGTTAAAGCAACACAAGCGGTTATTAAGGCAGATAAAAAGCAACCTGTAAAAGTAACAACAACAGTAGTTAAAAACCTTCAAGGCGCATTAGACTAATGGAAGAAAATTTCGAACAACCACAAGTGCCACAGACAACTAATCCGCAAAACGGTGAATTAGATAAGTTATATTCAGTAGTGAGCCAAGCAGGTTTATATACTAAGTCAAAAGATGAATTTAAGACAAAGTATAGTACACCTGAAAGTATAGACAAACTATATTCAGTAGCTTCACAAGCGGGGTTGTACACTAAATCAAAAGATGATTTTTACAGTAAATACTATCCTGATTTAGGTAAAAAAGTTTCAGCCCAAAATCCAATACTTACACAGGATTTATCATTTAAAAATCTATCTAAAGTATTACCAACAGGCGGTAAGCCAGTAGAAGATGTTTCTGAAATTGACAATATTTCATCTTCAATAAAAAAAGGTCAGTTACAAGGTAAAATAGCTAATACAATACCATTAGGTAGAGTTCCAAACGCAGAAGAACTAGGTAAAATAGCAGAATATCAAAAAGAACTTCAATCTATCCCTACTTCTGAAAATGAACAGGCATTTCAAAATGAAGGTCTTGCTATATTTAAAAATCCTGTAAAAGGGGCTAAGTTTCTTGCGGAAACAATTTCTAGTTCTTTATCGTCATTATTTGAATCAGGTAAAAGGACTGTACCTGCGGCAGTAGGTATTGGTGCAGTAGCGGGTGCGCCATTTGCGGGTATTGGTGCAGTAGCGGGTGCGGGAACAGGGCTAACTGCGGGATTAACTACTGCAGGATATAATATTTCTACTTCTCAAAAGCTATTAGAATTATTACAAGATGAAGGGATAGATGTAACTGATAAAAACAGTCTAATTAAGGCGTTTTCTGATGAAAATAAAATGGCTGCCTTGCGTAGTAAAGCAAATAAATACGCTATACCAATAGCCATTTTTGATGTTGCTAGTGCAGGTATTGGCGGTAAATTAATAGGCGGTGCAGCAGGTAAATCAATAGCTAAAAAAGCATTAGCTGGATTAGGGGAAGCGGCTATTCAGTCCTTTGGTGGAATGGGTGGTGAACTTTCAGGACAATTAGCGTCAGGTCAAAAAGTAGATTGGAATGAAGTAGCAATAGAAGGTATTTCATCATTAGCTACCGATGCACCAGATGTTGCTATTGGTGCTATTAGAGAAAGAGCAAAAGCATCTTCAAATAATAAAACAATAGCTAGACAAGTAGCTACTTTAGGAAAAGAAGCGGGTATAGAAGATGCAACACATAACCTAAATAGAGATTTAGCTAACGGAATTATATCAGAAGAAGAACACGCACAAGGATTAGAATTTGCTCAAAAAGCGGCAGAAGTATCTTCCAAAATACCTGATACTGTTTTGCCCGAAAATAAGGCAACATCAATAGAATTAATAATCAATAGAGAGCAGACAAAAGCAGAAATAGAACAACTAGAAGTTGAAAAACAACAAGTAGATGAAGCATATCATTCCGAATTAGATGAAGCGATTAAAGCAAAGCAGCAACAAGTAGAAAATATTAACAAAGAAATATTGGGGTTATCAAAAGGTGTTACAGTAATCAAACCCCAAGAAAATCAACCAATAGAAACAATAGGTATTGGTGGTATTGAAAATAAACCTGAAACAAATAAATCAGGAGTATCGGTAATATTGCCAACCCAAAATAAAAAGCCTGATATAGTTGAAAATAAAAAAGTTGAAGTTACGCCTTTGTCAGAAAATATTAGTATATTTGACGAAAAGGTAAAAAATGATAAAAAGGCAGAAGTATCAAAAATCTCCGAAATTAACGACAGAATACAGGATTTGGAATATGATGAAGCAACGTTGTCTAAATCCGAAAGACAAGAATTACAGGAATTACGGGGGGAGAGGAATAACTATTTGCGAGGAGTGGAAAAACAACTTCAAGATATTTCTAGCAGATATGGGGGAGAGACCAAGTATGAAACTTTCTCTAGACAGGATAGACAACAATGGGAATTATTGCAAAGAGAATTGCAGATGGGCGACAAAGGAAGAACAATCGGTAAACAGACGGACAACGAGGTGGGAGATGTACAAGGGGGAGTTGGTGACAATAATGCACTTATCAAAAATATCGGGGATTCATCAAGAGACGATAAAAAGCAGAATAAAGAAGGGGGTGTCAGCGGAAGTGGCGATACAGATGCCATTAATGAAAATAGAAGAAATATTCAGCAAAATTCAGCACAGAGGGCAGAAAATATTATACAAGGGGAAAATGATGAATATAACGGAGATTTCAGAATTGACAAAAATACCGAAATCGGCTCTTCAAAAGAGACTACAAAAAGGAATGGCAATAGAACAGGCGGTAGAAATGCCAATGAAAAGCGAATTAAACCTAATGAATTATCGAGGGGAAATGATGTCAATAGAGAATCTAGTAAAAATATCGGGGATTCACAGGAGTACATTGATGAGCAGGATAAAAAAGGGGATGTCGGTAGAGGAAGCGGTGAATACGCCACTAATAAAAAAACACGGGATAAACAAGAAACACCTAAAGAACAAGTAAAACCAATAGAGAGTAAACCAACTAAAGAAGGCAAACAGCCTGACGCTACAAGTGAAGTGGAAGTTATTGAAACGCCTAGCAGCAGAACAAGTGGAGAAGAAGTTAAAGATAAAGAACAAAAGTCATCAAAGCCAAAAAAAACCGAAAGTGTAACATCAATAGAGCCACCATTTACTTTAATTAAAACAGAGTTAGAAAGGGCTAGGACTAGAGTTGGGTTAGGTGATTATGAAAAGGAAATAGTAACAGATGAACGTGCTGCAAAAGAAGCTGAAAATGACATTAAAGAATGGAAAGAAAAAGGCGTATATAACAAAGAGATAGATAAAATAATAGAAGACGCTAATGATGGTAAAATTAGTGATTTAGGTAACAATGTATTAGCACAACATATTGCAGACTTGGAAGTTACAGGTAAGTCATTAGATAGATTTTCAAAAGAATACGATAAAAATAGAGCAGAATTAAAAAGGGCTATTGATGCAGGTGATAGTCTTAGGTCAGCAGCAGGTAGAATATTGGGTAGGGATTTAAAAGTATTTGGCGAAGAAGTGCAATCAGTACAAGATATTGAAATGCAAATGATGCAAGATACCGATACCGATATTTTAACAAAGGAACAAAAAATAGAAGCAGAAAAGAGATTTAATGAATACAAGGAAGTAGCTGATAAAGAAGCTAAGTTAAGAGTAGAAGCCGAAGCTGAAATAGAAAAATTAAAAGCAGAACTAGAAATAGCTAAAGCTAAAAAAGCAGCTACGCCAACTACTAAAAAAACAAAAGGTGATTATCAAGCAGAAAGAAAAGATATTGTAAAATCAATAAAAGATAAGTGGAATAAAGCGGGTAATGATGGAACATTAACGGCAGTACCTATCCCTTATGCAAAACAATTAGCTGCAATAGCACCTGATGTAGCAAAATTATTAAATTCATATATTACAGAATTTAAAGAAAGAGGAATTGATATTACATTAGAAAAAGCTAGAGAATTACTTAAAAAAGATATTAACGAAGCGGGTATAGAAGTATCAGATGAAGATGTAAGAGGTTTAATAGCAGGTAGATTTAACGAAAAAAAGCAAACAAAATCAGAACTTGTAACTAAAAGACAAGACTTAGTTGCAGAAGAAAAATTGTTGCTTGAAATTGAAGAATTAGAAAAAGGCGGTGTTCCTAAAACAGAAATAGGCAAAAGGAAAAGAAATCAGAAATTTAAGGAATTAAGGGATAGGATAAAAGAATTAAAGAAGATAGGATTAGCTGAAAACATAGAGTTGCCATCGGAACTAGATGAACAACAGAAAAAATTTGAAACGGCTATTAAGACACAAATAGCAAATAATAAGAAAGAACAAGCTAAGATTGAAGAAAAAATTAAAAATAAAGATTATTCAGAAGATGAAAAAAAATCTAAAATAATAGACAACCCATTACTTAAAAAGAATAATCCTAAACTTTACGAAGAATACCTACAAGCAATAGAAGATAAATATAACGCAAAACTAAAATTAGAAAAAGATAGAATAGATGATAAAATAAAAAACAGGTCAGGATTAGATAAAATAAAGGATTGGGCTAACATTGCTTTTACTACAACTCAAAGTACAGTAGCAGGGTTTGACCAATCAATGGTAATGGTTCAATTACTTGGACATACTTTATCACATCCTATCAATACGGCTAAGTTTGCTAGAGATTCATTTAAGGATATGTTTAGTAAAAGGTTCTTTGATAGAAGAATGGCTACATTACATAATACAGTTTTGTGGGACACTATTGAAAAATCAGGATTAGTTATTTACGAACCTAGAAGTTTTAAAGCAGAATTAAGAGCAGAGCAACATGGTGGAGATAAAAACCTTTGGAATAAATCATTTGTAATAGGTGGTAAAAAATATTCAATAGGACAAGCATTTGAAAGGTCTACAACAGGATTTATTAATAATGCTAGAATTTCATTATTCTTAAATGGAGTTGAAAAACTACAACAACAAGGTAAAACTTTTGAAAACTCACCAAAAGAATACGAAGCACTAGCTAGAGTATGTAATGAATGGACAGGACACGGTAAGGTTCAAAGGCATATTCAAATGGGTTCTGAATTAGTAAATAAGGTTATTTGGTCGCCAAAAATGTTAGCTTCTACTTTTAATATATTGGGTCTAGGAGATTTGGCAAGACCTATTGAAACAACAAAAGAAATTGGAAGGTCTTTAGGTGTAAATATTAAAGAAAGTGGGAACACTAAAGGATTTTATTCTAGCTTAACACCAAAGCAACGTGCTTTTATGAGAAATGAAATGCTTAGAGCATTAGGAACTGCTAGTTTATTAATTGGTACAGGTATGCTAACAGGTGCAATAGATGATTTTGATTTTGACCCAAGAAGTAGTGGATTTGGTTCTGTAACTAAAGGAGATATAACAGTTAATCTGTTTGGAAGATTTGCGTCAGCTATGAGAACTATTGTTCAAGTATTAGGCGGTGAAAAGAAAACAGATAAAGGCGTATATACAATAGGAGAAAAATATGGTTCTAAGAAAACAGAAGATGTATTGATTGGTGGATTTGGCAGGGGTAAAATGACACCAGCAGCAGGTATGGCTTATGATTACTTTTTAAACAATAAGAAAAACTACTATACCGAAGAAAAAGTAACACCAACCTATATGGCAAAGAACCTAGCAGTACCAATGTCATTACAAGGTGCAGTAAAAGATGTTTTCCAAAGTGATGAAAAATTAGTAGGATTAGCTAAAACAATATCTAAATCTTATGGCTTTGATGTAAAAGATAAAGCAGATTACAAAGAATCATTGAAAATAAAAAAAGAAAATAAAATACTAGAAAGGAAAGAGAAAATAAGAAAATTAAGAGAAACATTAAAGAAAGCGAATAAAAAACCATAAAAAATGGAAAACATAGAAGAACTAAAAGAAGAAATAGAACAACTAAAAAAATCTAATACATATTTAGAATCCCAAAAAACAAAATACGAAAACGGTGATGCTAAATTGTATTATGCACTTCAAAGGAAAATGACAGAAATGGCTAACCTCTTGAATAAAAACAACCTAGAAGATTGCGAACTAGACGACCCTAAAAGTAAATCATTTGATAGACTAGCTGCTATGCTTCAAAAATGTGAAACTATATCAGCTTCCGCTTCTGCATTAGGAGTTGTTGCAGGTGTAACAGGTAACGAAAAAGCAGATACAACTAAGAAGCCTTTTGTAGAAACTATTGCGGATAGTAGAAAATAATTTATGTCAATAGAAGAAGTTTATCATGTAAAAATAAATATACCAGAAGCCAATGGGTATATAGAAGATTGGGGATATCCAGATAATCCAAAAGAACAATATTGGAGAAGAAAAGATTTGCCCAATTTTTTTGAATTAGTTGAATATGATAAAGAAGGGAATGCTTTACTTGATGAAAGACAATCGGAATATGCTAGGGAAGAAGTAAGAAGGTGTAAATACGGGTTTCATTTTATGAGTAATGGTAAGATTGTTTACATTACAGGGAAAAACTATTTTTATTTACAATGGTGGAAACTAGAAGATGATATTTATGCAGACTTCCGTATGTCCGATAGAAAGTATTTTTTATTCCTTGACCATTGGGAAAAAGTAACTTGGTGCTTGGGTATTATTAGAGGTAAACCAAGACGGGCTGGTGCTACATCACAAGCCACATCAAACCTTATTTACGAATGTATATTTTTTAAGAATAGCTTATGCGGTTTTACAAGTAAGACACAAGCAGATGCTAAATCTGCATTTACTAATATGATTTCATTTGGTTATAGGCAATTACCTGTATTCTTAAAACCAAAGCAATTAAATAATAAAGACAGCGTAACAGAACTTGTATTTGCACATAAATCAGTAGATGTAAAAGGTGCTAAAGGAAGTGTAATAGATAGCGATACAGGTCATAGGTCTAAAATTGATTATAAAGCACCTTCTTTAAATGCGTATGATTCAGGAAGGATTAGCCGTATCTGTGCCGATGAAATGGGTAAGTGGGCTTCTGATGTACCCGCATCACAATTTTTATCTATTGTAAGTAAAACAATGGTAAAGGGCGGTAAAAGAGTAGGATTTTGTGAATTACCATCAACCGTAAACGAACTAACTAAAGGTGGTGGTGCTGAATTTAAACTTATTTGGGATGTAGCTGATTTTGTTAAGCATACAACAAGAACACCTAATAGAATAGTTAGATATTTTTGCCCTTCTTATGAAGGGTTTGTAGGTTTTATTGATAAGTATGGAGAAAGTGTAGTAGACGAACCAACGGAAGAACAATATCAATACCTAGTAGAACATTTTGTAGGTGCGGGTGATTTGAATGAAGAAGATATTAGGTTAGGTGCTAAAAAATATTTACTAGCAAGAAGGTCGCAATTAGAAGGTGTAGCCCTAGAAGAAGAAATTAGGATGTCGCCAATGGATGAACGTGAAATGTTCATGCTAAGGAATAATAATTGTCATTTTGATGCTATTTTATTAAATGACCTACATGATACCGCTTCATCAATGGAATCAGAAAACATTGAATACGGTAACTTTATTTGGGAAGATGGTAAGCCATTTACTAAAGCAATTTGGGTAAAAGCACCAAAAGAAAATTCAAGATGGTACAGACCCGCTAAATTTAAACTACCAGAAGATGAAACAGTTGAATGGGTAGCAGGGAAAGCAATGCCTAAGAAGTACATTCAGTTTATTAGCGGGGCAGACCCCTTTCAAAACTCAATAGTAGAAAGCGGGAAAGGTTCTAAAGCGTGTTCAGGGGTGTTAAACAGGTTTGAAAATGGAACAAATGACGCTATATACAATAGAATGTTTGTTTCAGTATATCATGCAAGACCTAAAACAGTTGAGTTATTCCACATGGATATGGCTTTACAATGCTTTGCTTTTGGCACTCAAATACTAATAGAAGCAAAGGGAGAAGGTGGAATTAGAAAGTTTTTTCAAGATAATATGCTTGATGCGTTTCTTATCTATTTAGACGGGAAAGCCAATGCAGGTATAGACCCAAATGCAGATAATAAAGTATTATTAGTTAATAATTGGGAATCTTATATTGAAAAAGAGGGTAGACAAGGGAAACTGATATATCCACAAGTTATAGAGCAGTTGATTCAGTTTGATATTAATGATTCAGAGCCGTCAGATATATGTATGGGCTTGGGGTGGACTTTGGTAGCTGATTACTATTCTTCGTATAAGCCAAAATTAGTTGATAATAGTGTTAAAATTTATGATTATTTCAAGAAAAGATAAGTTTTTTTAATGAAATATGTTAAAGAAAAAATAAATTAAATAAAATATGAAAACCCACGGTATGTCTAAAACTAGAATTTATCGTATTTGGAGAAATATGATAAATAGGTGCTATAATAAAAATAATTATGACTACAATAACTATGGGGGGAAAGGCGTAAAAGTCTGCGAAAGATGGCTAATTAAGTTTGATGATTTTTACACAGATACAAAAGAAGGTTATTCAGATGATTTAACATTAGATAGATTCCCCGATAAAAATGGCAATTATGAGCCATCGAATTGCAGATGGGCTACACCTAAAGAACAAGCAAATAATAGAAATAGTAATGTTTTTTATGATTACAACGGGAGTAAGATGCAATTAGGTGAAATTTGCGATTTAACGGGCATATCTTATTCTAAGCTAGAAACTAGGATAAGGATTTTGGGAATGACCGCACAACAGGCTGCTGATATTGGCTCTAGTCTTAAAAAAAGAAAGGAAGTAACCAATTCTATGAAATACGAAGTATCTAAATTAGGGTTAAATTACAGGTCAGTTACGCAAAGAATGTACGATAAAAAAATAACTTTTGAAGATTCTGTAAATTATTATTTACAGAAAATAAAATAAATTTGTAATTTTATGCTAATTTTAACTATATTTGACTTATAAAACCATTTATTAGTGGATAATTCGTATGGATACCCTAATCACCAAATAGACACTAGGGAAAAAAATGCCAAGTGGATATTGCAGTACGTTAAAGCAGCATTCAGCGATTCTAGGGGTTATATTCCTAGTAATTATACTATTGTAGGTGGTGTTTCCAAGTATGCAGAAATAAGACAATACGCATTAGGTAAGCAATCAGTTGATAAGTATAAAAAACAAGCACTACCAACAGACCAACAAGATAATTCAGCAGCAGCACTTGATTTTACACCGTTATCTATTTTACCAAAATATAGGGAAATTGCAATTTCTAAGATACTTCAAAACAAGTATGATATTCAAGCGTTTGCAGTAGACCCGTTAGCTAGAAGTGAAGAAGATGAACACTTCAATGAAATGAAGGTTAAAATCATGCTTCGTGAGCAGTTTTCTAAGATGGGAGTACCTGAATTAGCAGAACAAGCAGATATAAAAGTAAGACAAGGCGAACCCGAAGATGAAGAACAATTAAAGATAGAAAAGGAATTTGGCTATAAGCACGTTATGGCAATGGAAGCAGAAGAATTAAACGCTCTTATCTTAGGTCAAAACGATGCAGAAGAATTAAGGAAAAGGGTTATTGAAAATTTATATGATTTCGGTATTGGTGGATATACTCAATGGATTGATGAAAACGGTAAAGTAAGAATCAGGGAAGTAAACCCTGAAAACTTAGTTTTATCGTATTGTGTTAAAAATAACTTTAGCGACCTAGTACATTGGGGTGAAGTTATTGAAGTATTTGTAGGTGATTTAGCCCCATACTTTACTAAAGACCAACTTAATGATATTGTTATGTCGGTAGCGGGTAAAAACGGTAATACTCAATTAATATTTGGCAATGAATTAACTACATATTGGAGTAGGTTTAAGGTTTTGGTGTTAGATTTTAAATTCAAATCTTGGAACTCTACATTCTATGAAACGGAAGTGGACGGAAGGGGTAATGATAGATTTAAGAAAACAAAACCACCAACAGGTTTTGATAAAACAGTAGAAGAAACAGGTCAAACAGGACTAGTAAAACCTGAATATAAATCAATTACTAGAGAAGTAGTATATAAATGCAGATGGGTAGTAGGTACTGATTTCATGTATGATTACGGTCTTTCTGAAAACATGATTAGGAAACAATCAGATTGGGCAGTAACTAGCTTAGATATTCAGTTGTATTCATGGAACTTTTATAAGATGCAATTTGGTGGGGTTACCGAAAGATTAATGCCACTAGAAGATGCAGCTTCATTGACTTGGTATAAGCTACAAAACTTAAAAAACAAATTAGTTCCATATCTGATTAACTTAGATATGGGTGCTTTTGAAAATATAAACTTTGGTAAAGGTGGTGGTAAGGCTTCGCCAGAAGAAGTGATTGAATTTGTATTTAATAATTATGTAGTTCCACATAGGAGTTCTGATTTATTAAAACAAAATCCTAACTATAAGCCTGTATCTATTGAAGCTAGTGGACAATTAGTTTTATTTGGTCAATACTATGAGGATTTAAATCAGATAGTAAACATGATGCGTCAAGTGTCAGGTTTAAATGAAATAACCGATGGCAGCACACCAAATGCTAAGAACCTTAATTCAACCAATGAAGCAGCTTTAGCAAGTACCAATAACGCACTTTACTTAATTATGAGTGCTGATAAATACTTGTGGCTAAAACTAGCGGATGCTAATATTGAAAAAGGTAAACTAGCAGTTAAACTAGGAAACGTAGAAGGATATAATAGGGCTTTAGGAAAAGAAACAGTTAAGTTTTTAAAGATTAATCCAGATATTTCAAATCACGAATTTGGAATATTTATAGAAGATGCGCCTAGTGAACAACAAAGACAAATGTTTTGGCAATCACTAAACGCTAAAGAATATCAAGGTCTAATTGAGCCAAGCGATAAAATACTTGTAATGAGTATTAGAAACTTGAAACAAGCAGACATGGTATTGGCTTATAAGATTAAGAAGCGTAAAGAGGAAATGCAGCAAAATGAAATGGCTAAGATTCAAGCACAACAACAAGGGAACGAACAAGCTCAAATGTTAGCTATCCAAGCCAAACAGCAAGAATTAGAACTTGATACGCAATCTCAAATTGCCGTCATTAACGCACAAATGCAATGGCAGTATATTATAGAAAAAATGAAGAAAGAGCAATCTATTAATGAAGCAAAAGTACACGCAGAAAGCAAAATTATCGCTACACAAATAGCGTCTGATGCTTCATTGATGAAAGAACAAATGAAACCTAAGCCTGTAATAAAAGCAAAGGCTAATTAAAAAATAAAAACTAAAAAATGGAAACAACAGAAGTAATCGAACAACAAACACAAACACAGGAAACGCCACAAGCACCTGTATTTACATCTAGTTCGTTTGGTACAAACATAGAGAACGGACAAGATACGCAGATTCACATTCAAGAACAAGTAGCAGAAACATCACAAGAACAAACACAAGTAGTTGATGAAACACAAGAAGAAAACGTATCTACGTTCTCAATGGATTCATTCGATACTAAAGGTGTTAATGCGGAAGAAGGTAGTCAAGAGAATGTACAAAGTCCAGTACAGGTAGATTGGAAAGAAGAAGTAAAGAAACAAGATAGAAGGGAAGTATTAAAAGCAGCAGGTCTTAGTGATTTTGCAATTGATTTTGCAGAATACTATGAAAGCGGTAACGACCCTTATAAATACTTAGAAGCAAAATCTTTTGATTGGGATAAAGTAGGTGATATTGATGTTCTTAAACAAGACTACAAATCACAATACCCAACCTTTGATGAAAGTCAAATCGATAGATTAATAGCTAAAAAATACGGCTTTATTGAAGGTGGAGATGAAGAAGATAATGCAGATGCGTTATTGATGGCAAAAGCAGATGCGCACATTTCAAGACAAGCTAAAAAAGCAGAACAAGAAAAATTCAAGATACCGCAACTGCCCGTTAAAGAACAAGAGGTTCAAGCAACGGCAGAAGCTAAAGTTCAAGAACTTGTTGAACAACAAAGGCAAATTGCCGAACAAGATTATCAGCAGGTGGTTAAATTCTACCAAGAACATGAAGCAACTAAATCCTTGTTAGACCAAAAGAAATTAGGTATTGACTTGGGATTAGAAAAGCCGTTTTATTTCAAAGTAGACAAACCTGAATTGATAACTAAAGCATTAACAGATGGCGATTTTTGGCAAAGAATTACTGCATCAAATCCGCAAGAGGTGGATTCTAGCAAGTTGATTCCTGATGTCAATAAATTACAGTCTTTAATCTTAAAGGCAATGAACCCTAATTATGAAAAAGACCTATTTAACTACGGAAAATCGCAAGGTATAAAATCCGTTATTGAAGATGGTCAAAACGCCCGTAGACCTAACAGTGGAATACCTGCCACACCGAAGGAATCTCTTGCAGAAGCATGGGGTAGGGCAAAAGTAACAACATTTGGCAGGTAATAACACATAAAAACAAATAAAATGCCAGTATCACAAGGTTTAATTAATAAACAATACGTATCAGCATTGGATTCGTTCCTTGATACAAGGGAAATCAACCCGTTGATTACCGATATTTACAATGAAAGCGGTCTTACAGACATTGCGGGTATTGAAGGTCGTAGAAAGCCTATTGAAACAGGTCAACCTTTCTATTCAACCTATGTAAATGACGCATTATTCTTTTTGATTGATACCACAGGAGGAACAGTTAATGGAAGCGGAACAGCTAATATTAACTTTGTTGCGACAGCAGCAACGAGTGGTCTTGTTCGTAAGAATGATATTTTACTTGCTCCAACAGGTATTAAATCATTAATAGTATCAAATATTACAACAGCATCAGGTATTGATACTATCTTTTGTAAAAGCGTGTCAGGTACTAACGTAACACTTACAGCAGGTCAAAAACTTTCTGTGTACTCTCAAGCAGTTGGGGAAAACTCTGTAACTCAATCTAACTTGCGTTTTGGTGTTACCCGTTACTTCAATAAGTATCAAATCTTCCGTGAGCAATCTAAAATTACAGACGTACAAAAAGCGGCAACTATTGAAACTACTATCAATGGACAACCTTACTTTATAGTAAAAGACCACATTGAAAAGAAAATCAAGTTGAAGGGTGATGTAAACGCAGCCTTTATTGCGGGTGAAATGTCAGCTACTTCATTTGCTGATGCTAATCCTGTATTAGTAGACCCTGTAACGGAAGGAGATGATGGCGGTGGTGCTATTCAGACTACTCGTGGACTGAACTCGTACAATACCCTTTACGGTACTTCTATCGCTAACGCATCTTTAGGAACTTATGCTAAAGCGGATTTGGATGCAGCAGTAGCCTCCCTTATCGCTTCTCGTGCGCCTAAAGACCAATTAGTTTTCGGTGGCAGCGTAGCAAGGTCAACCGTTGATACCTATTTGAAAAACTTAGGTTCTTCTGGTATTACTTCTGTTCGTTTAAATGTAGACGGCAAAGAGTTGGATTTAGAGGTAGATAAACTATCTTACGGTGGTTTTAACTTTAATTACATGACTATGCCTATGTACAATCACCCTGTAATGTTTAGCCAAACTGACATTGTAAAATCTCTTTACTATATTCCTTACAATAAAAAAGTAGAAGTAGTAGGTGGTGGATATGATGCAGCTATCGGAACTCGTTACATTCCTAGTCAAACTAAATATGGCAACGGAATGGTAGACGAACTTCATGGTGGTGCTTTAGCTTTCAACGGTTCTCCTACTTATGATGGTAATATCATGAAAGCAGAGTGCGCTTGGACTACTAAACAAGGACTCGAAGTGTTAGGTTCGCAATTCCTTTTGCGTCAAAAAGTAAACGCATAGTTTTAACTTAAAAAATGAATAGGGTAAGGTAAAATCTTACCCTATTTTGATTTTTAAATAAATTAAGTATATTTGAATAATATTTAAAAAACTAAAAACAAAAAAATGAAAGTAGTAAAAGGAAAATTTAATGACATTTCTGCTGAATTGCAGAAAAAAATCACACCATTAGGTAAAGGAGAATCAGTATTATTTCAAGTTTTAGGTAGCATCCCTAATCCAGACCCAGACCCAAATGAAGTAAAGAAAAGACCATTTTTACATCCTAGAAGAAATATCCCAATGAATGACTACATTAAGGATGGTGATAATTGGATGAAGATTGTAGTTGCTGATAGATGGGAAAAGGATGAACCTCTGCAAGAGAGATTTTTTTTACCCGGAATTGAATTAGGCGCAAGTTTATTTAATGGCAAGTTTCAAGTTACAGGGGGGAATAAAAAGGATGAAGAATTGTATGAATACCTTATGATAACTAACTATAATAAGGATTCAGTATTAGGAGAAGATAGAGATGATAGCATTGAACCGTTATTTGAAATTATCAATACTAAGGCAGACGCAATTAAAACAACTAATAGAGTTCAAGACCTTAAAAAAGCACTTGACCTTGCAATGGAATTAGATGAAACAGCAGGGAGAGAGTTAGGTGCTTCATTGAATTGGAGTAGTTTTAAAGATTGGACTGAATTACAGGCTAAGATTGTTGATTTTGCAAGCAAAGACCCAATTCAATTCTTAAAGTATGCGCAAGACCCTTCCAAATCACTTAAAAGTATCGTAAAATCAGCGATAGACCTACAAGTAATTACATTTAATTCTGCAAACGGAGAAGTTAAGCTAGGGGATAATTTACTTGTAGTTTTTAGTAAAAAAGAAGCAAAAACATTTTTGGAATCAATGGTACTATGGTTTAATACAGCCAATAACGGCAAAGAGGTATTAGAACTTATTAAAACACAGTTGTCCAATAAGTAATTAACTTAATTACATACGCATAATAATTAACCCTAACAAAAAATGTTAGGGTTTTTTATTTTTATATTGGTATATTTGGTATATTTGATAAATATTAACAAAGCTATAACAAGATGCCAATAGTTCCGAATTTTACAGTATCATCTAATATAACTACTCCATCTATATTAACGCTAGTTGATACTTCGACTGGTTCAGATGGTGCTATTACACAAAGAAGGGTTTATTTACAGCAGTTTGATGGAAGTTATGTAGTTCCAGAAGGAACTAATACTAATTATATTCAATGGCTTTTTTCTAGTTCTAGTTTAAGTGTAAATGCAATTAATAAAGATTACGCATTTAATATTATAGTACAATGGCTAAATTCTTCTAATGTTGTTCTTTACAGTAAAACGATAGCAACAGAATTTAACTCTTACGCAAGAATTTATAGATTAAAATTACTAAAAGCTATTTCAGCTAATCCCAAGTTAGTTAACAATCAAAACTACTTTGATGTAATATCTCAACTAACAGTATTTATTGATGGAGCAAATGAAGCGATTGAGTTAACTTCCGATATTCTTTTAGCGCAACTTTGCAATGACAATGCAAAATATTTAATAGACAACCCTAAATTAGTTTATTAATGTCAGTAACAGATACATTATATATAGCTAAAGTTTGTAATTCTATAATTAATAGAGAAACAACAAAAGGTAGCAATGGTGATTTATTGTTAGCTAGAAAATTATATATAGCGTATCAAGTGCTAGGTGATGTAGTTTCAGACGACCCTACAAGTAGTGATTTAGATTTAATTAACGCATACACATTGTCTTTATGTGGAGGATACGCTTTTGAAGCAGAAGGTTTATTGCTTAGTAGCAGTGGAGGTCAGATAGTAAACCCAACAACTGGCGATGCGTCTACATTAACAGCGTTTAATATACAATTTACAGTAGGTAGTGGCGGAATGAATGAAGGTGATACAACCTATACTATAAACTATCCTTACATAATGCAAGATAGTGTTACAGTAGAAATGCCACAATCAAATTTACCAGTAGATGACCCTAACCAATTATCATACGAAATAGCATATACTAATACATCGGCTACAATTACATTCTTAAACGGTTCTCCTAATATTGGTGTTCAAAATGGTATGCAATTCTTAATTAAAGGATTGAGGTTTATTTCAGCACAAGCAAGTGGTGGTGGTGGTTCTACTCCTGTCGTTTCTACTGCATGGGAATTTATTACAGTGAATGCAGATGGTGCAACTATTTATATACCAAGTTTAATAGATAAAGATTTGCAGGTAGTATTTAGGCTACTTCCAATGGAAGTGATTACATTAGGAATACCTTTTGGAAATCAAGTTTTATGGGATAAATCAACAGCTACTATGACCGCACCATCATCAAATACATTTATTAACGGAGAACAAATATCAATACAATACGATATATAATTATGAAATATCTAATATTATTAATATTAATCATTACTACAACGTTAGGATTTGGTCAAAGTTATCCTCGTGGACTTCCTAGCCCAAGCAGTAACGGGTACTCAAAAGTAGGTTATAGCAGACAGGATAGTGGAATGATTATGTCTGCAAGAGATACTTTTTCAGCAGCTTATCCAACTATGATTCTTTGGTCAGGAGATAATAGATACTGGTTTACACTAGGTGGCGGAAGTAGGTGGAATCCAGTTACTCCTACAAATGTATTAAGAGGTATTTATGTTGGTTTTGGGTTAACTAAAATAAATGATTCAACAGTTTTGGTAGATAGTTCTTTAGTGGCTACTAGATTTCGTGTTAAAAAAGAAATTGATAGTTTAAGTTTTATAAAAGTCCCGTATAACGGAGCTACATCAGATGTTGATTTGGGTAACTTTAAATTGAACGCACAATCAATAGGTATTAAAGGCACAAATGGCAGTGGACATATAGGGTTGAAACACCAATCTTCTGCTACTACTTCATCATCAAATGAAAGTAATTTATATGCTAATAATACAGGTGATTTGAGTTGGCTTAATGGCGGCAATTATTTAACAACTTTTTCAACTTCTGCAAATACCCAAAATAGAACTTATGTCTTCCCTAATTCATCAGGGGTTTTAATATCTTCAAACGATACTTTATTTAATAATGGGTACACTACTAGAGCAAGAAATAAACAAGGGAATGATAGTATTGCAGCTTTATTAGTAAATTATAAGACTTTAGGTGATTCTTCTTTTAATACAGGATATACAACAAGGGTTCAGACAAAAAGAGTTATTGATAGCCTGTCAGCAACTAAGCAACCATTAGAAAATCAAAGATTAAGCACAACTGACAATCCAACATTTGGGGATATTACTGGAACAGGTATAATTACATTAACTAATACGGGTACAAGTTTAACTCAATGGAGAGCAGCTTACCCAATAGACGCATCTGGTAGAATATCTGTAATTGATGTTGGTAGAAGTGCGGGTATATGGGCAAGTTATAATGATTTAAATCAAAGAGTAGGTTATATAGGCGATTCGGCAGATGCAATGAAATATGTGGCAGAAATAGGAACACATAACTTCAATGCGAATGTAAATGTAACGGCAGATATTAATGCAGTTAATTTAAACTTGACAAATAAAATTACGGCTGATTCATTAGTAATAATAGGAGGTACGGATTCTCAAATACTACAAGCAGCAGGTGGAGTTATTACGGCAGGTACAGGCATAACAATTTCATCAGGTACTATATCGGCTACTGGTTCATTTGCATATAATACAATAGACCCTAACGGAAGTGGTGGACAAAGCTACATTCCCGCAAATTATCCCGCAGCTTTATTGATGGGTGGTTTATATGGTGGATATATTGCAGTAACGACAGGTAGTTATACTGTAAACGGTAATTATAGATTTATAGAACTGAAAACAGGGGCTAGTGCAGTAGGTATTTCATCAACCGCATCAGGTCAAGAATTTTATTTAGTTAATACAACAGGTTCGGCTATATCAATATCTTTTACATTAAAAGATTTATCAGGAACTACATTAACAACAGTTCCCGCTAATTCTAGTTATCATATATTTTATAACGGAACAACATACTTAAAATTATAAAATAGTCAATACATAAATAATGAAAAAAATACTATTCCTTTTATTATTGATTAGCAGCGTGGCATCGGCACAATACTCTCCAACAGGAAGTAAGACTAGGTTTGTTAACGGTATTGGGTTAAGTAGTAAAGACACTACTGGGTGGACATCAGCAGACACATTAGTTATTATTATGGGTCTTGATTCTGTACCTTATTACAGATATAAGGGTTACTGGAAGCCGTTAAAAGGCGGCTCTGGCGGCAGCGTAGCATGGAATGACATTACAGGCAAGCCTAGCAATTTCCCTACTACTTTTGCTCTTAGTAACGACATACCTGATAGTATCAGATTGCGTTTATTAATTTCCGATACAGCAACAATGCTGTTACCTTATGCCCGAGTTTCCGATATAGATAACAAATTATTATTAAAAGTTAATTACGGAGATACTGCTGCAATGTTGAATGCATACAGAGAAAAAGACATAAGCCATGATGCTAGTATTATTTCCTTGAATGAAGATACCGCAACACTAGTAGAGAGATTCTCCAATCAAACTAATTTAGCTAATAGCAAATTATCTGGAATAACAGCTATATCCCCATTATCATCTACGGGCGGAACTAATCCAATAATAAGTATTCCATTAGCGACTAATTCAACTAATGGTTATTTATCAGCAAGTGATAGGACTGCCTTTAATAACAAGCAAGCCGCTCTTGGATTCACTCCTGAAAATATTGCAAACAAGAATGTAGCCAATGGCTACGCAGGGTTGGATGCAAATTCAAAGATACCATTGGATTTGCTATCCAACACCGTGTTGGCGTATAAAGGGCTGTGGAACGCAAATACTAACACACCTACTTTGGCGGACGGAACAGGGACATCGGGTTGGGTGTATGTAGTATCTGTTGGAGGAACTAGGAATTTAGGGAGTGGCAATATTACATTCAATGTAGGAGATTATGTTCTTTATAATGGTAGTATTTGGCAAGCAAATACAGGTGGTAATCAAGTAGTAAGTGTCGCTGTAAATGGTTCTACTCCACAACAAGGGATAGTAAACATTACATTACCAAACTCATCTGTAACTAATTCTCAACTATTAAACAATAGTGTAACAATAGGCTCTACAACTACTGCACTAGGCGGGACATCAACATCTTTGAGTGGTTTGACTTCTGTTTCAGCTACAAATTTGAGTGGTGGCGGCACAGGTCTGACATCGCTACCTACTAATACTGGACTATATCCAACATTGCCATACTTATCAACAAATGGTGGTAATGTTAATGGCGCAGTAAATGTTACAGGTAAATTAACTTTAACAGATAGCTTAAAAGGAACAAGTATTAAACTATCTAGCGGGGCTGATAATAAACTATTAGCAAGTAGCGGTGTTCAATTAACCGTTGGTTCTGGACTAAATATTACTGGAAATGTAATATCAGGCACAAGTGGAAGTAACGTAGTAGGTCAATCGCCGATATCTGTAAGTAATGGGGTCGTTAGTATAGGAACACCTGTACCAACTTCATTGGGTGGTACAGGTTCATCTATTGCAACTAGCGGTTTGTCAAACTTAAGGGGGATGCAGCAAGTGGTATCTTCATCTACGGCAGTTGTTTTAACAAATACTTCTCCATCTGAAATTCAAGTAACAGGAACAATAGCGCAAAATATTAACCTTCCAGACCCTTCTACATTAGTTATTGGTTATGTTCTAAAAGTATATAATATATCATCTCAAACAGTAACGGTAAGGGCTTTTGGGGGTTCTCCATCGGTGGCAACGATTGCAGCTAATACTTTATCTGAATTTACACTAATAAATACTTCATTTACTGGTGCGTCAGCATGGAGGTCGAGAGTAGTTGGCTTTGCTTTTACCACAGGAACAGGTGGGGTTGTTAGAGCTACATCTCCAACTTTGTCAACACCAAATTTAGTAAGCCCAACAATTACGGGAGGTACTTTAACAAGCAGCACTTTGGTGTTGCCGACAATTAGCAGCATCACCGTTAGCGGAGGGGTGGCTACAATGCCTACTGGCAATGGAACATTAGCCTACACAGCACAGCTAGATAATTACAAATTAAAATCTGACACTGGGTTTGTTGGTGGTTATACAACTCGAGAAAGAACTAAACAGCAAACCGATAGTCTTAGTGGCTTAATCAATATTTTAGCCGAAGCCGCATTCATAGATAATATAAACGCTGTGCCAAAGTGGGCAGGGCTATCATATATTGAAAGTAATATTACCGATAATGGCACTAAGATAACTCTTGGTGGAACGGCACTTGCATTATCTGCATTAGCGTCTAGCAATTCTAAGATACCAATAGTATTACCAAGTGGTGATGTGTCTACATTGGACACTGGTCGAACTGCAACAGCACTTATAACAGGTGGGATTGCAAAAAGGATTACCGATAGTCTAGGGTCTGTCAAACAAAACTTCAATGCCAACACAACTACTCTTGGCAACTCTACAACAGGAACTGGTGCAATAGTTAGACAAACTGGTGCTATCTTAAATGCAAGTACTTTAACACTACCAAAAATATCCTCAATAGAAGCACCAAATACGAATTACATAACCGTACCATCTGCTAGTGGAACAATGGCATTGACATCTGATTTGGGAAACTATCTGCCGTTGAGTGGTGGTAATTTAACAGGGGTTGTAAATAGTACAACTAGGCTAAATTTAGGTGGTGCAACCGATAATGCAGCTTACAATTTTAATGTAAATGGAAATACAAGGACATCACTCACTGCTATGTCAGGTAATTATACAACTGATGGCTCACAGTTTTTTTCATTTGCGTTAAGAGGGAGACAGTCTGACGAATTTGGCGCGTTTGGCTACTATTCGTCTGATGGAGGAACAAGGTATGGATATATTCAAAGCGGAAATCTGTATGGTGGACAATTAGCATTGTCAGGAGATGGGGGTCAAGTTCTTAGCCTTGATAGCAGAGGAGCAGGTTTCTCTTCTATGGTCAATATAAATGGAGCTTCATCAAATAGTTTATTTAGCTTAAATAACAACGGAGTTGCATACACAAAAGGCTTTGCCCCTAGCCTAAATACCTATTCGTCAAACATTACTCTGTCTGATGGACATACATACGTGTACAACGGTGGAATACCCGCCAACTGGCTACTTCCAGCAGCAGTAGGTAATAACCAAGCATACATCGTGAAAAATGAAGGAACTGGCAACTTGAATTTAGCAACGCAATTTGGTAATCAGATTATCAACAGTGATGGGCAGGCGTTAAATAGCCTAGTAATAGCACCTAATGAGTGTTATTATTTTCAACAAAACGCAAGCAATAAATATTATGTTTTATTCAAACAAGGAGGTGCAGGAACAGATGTTGTAACTCTGTCTACAGCACAAGATATTACTGGCAGGAAAAAGTTTGTTGGCGGCTTTGATGTTGGGCTAAGTGGTTCATATACAGAGATGAATTTTTTTAGCGGAACAAATGCCCCTGACCAACAATATGGTAAGATTTACTATGGCCCTGCAACTGGGTCAGGTACTGATTTTAAAATACAAGCCCCTAATGGTAATCTAAGTCTTACGACAGGTAGTGGGTGGAGTACCAGTATTGGAAGGGCAAGTATTACAATAGCCAACATATCTGGGCTAAATTTGAATTTAAGCAATGTTACAAATGGAGAAACCACAAGCGCAGGAAGGGTATATAATTATACAGGAAGTAGTGGTGGAAGTATAACATTGTCATCGTTAGCTATTGCGGGTGTTAACAGCTACACTATGTGGTTTAGATGCGATATATCTGGCAACTTTACTATAAACGCAGGAGCAAATACAGTAATTAGAGACCTCAACAATAACAACGTTTCAAGCATTACGATATCATCAGGCCAAGCCGCCAAAATGATTCAGTATGACGGTAACGGTATCTATTACCTTTTAAATTAAAACCAAACATAACATGAAAAAAGTCCTATTTTTTTTAAGTATTGCATTTTTTGCACAAGTTTCCAATGCCCAAAAAATTGACACAGTAAAGGCTGCAATATTGATTGAGCCAGTAGTAACTAACCCATTTTTAAAAGACACTGCCTGCCAGTTATCTTGGCAAGCAAATGCGGTAACACGAGACACTTCGATGCCTGTTGTTTTTTTTGTTGGGTTGTACAATAGAAGTGCTAGACGAGTGTATGATACTAATGTTACTGTACCAGCGTCAGTAATTGCGGAATGGGGTACAGACAATTCATTAATTGATGACTATATCCTAACCAAATTGTCATTGAAAAAGAAAAAATAAAATGCAGTATCTATCATTTTTCCTATTTGCATTGGCAGCGATTTTAAAAGCGTTCATGGACACTATTGTTTTTCGTGAAGGTCAAGGTGTTGATAAATCAATATTGCCTACAAGGTGGTCTCCTTTTGTCTCTTACGGAACAGTGAAGATGCTATTCGGCTACTTTAGACCTGACGCATATCATATCGCAATGTATTTTTTTCAGTTTGCAATTGTCGGCTCAATCATCACATACAGCCCATTACTTGGCAATTGGGATGCCCTGATATTCTTGTTTATTTGGGGCGTATTTTTTGAAGTACCGTGGATGCTTTTGAAAAAATGAGTAAAAAAGAAAAAATAGGATTTTGGATATTTGTAGCATCATTGGTATTACTTATCACGATGCTATAATTTCGGTGTTTTTCACGCATATTTTTAACTTAAATTAGCAATTATGAAACAATCAATTTTCATTGAAATTTTAACTAGGCTAAAAAATGAAAGCCCTAGTTTATTTAAAAAATTGCAAGTGCTATTTTTTAGTCTTGCGGGAATAGTGTCAGTATTGATATTTATCAAGCCATTAGGGCTTAATTTACACGGGTATGAAGCCTATATTAACTGGAACACTGTGGTAGTACTATTGGGTTTTGGCGGTGTGAATATGCTTCCAGTAGCCGATAATGCGGCACTAGGCAAATCAGAAACAGAGGAAACTAGTGTAGGTGGTGGAACAGTAGGAACAAGAAAACGTGGGCAGTAATGAAGAATATTGTTATCTTAAAACTTAAATATTTTTCAAAAATATTTATAAAATACTTCTCAATCATTTTGCTATCGCTACAGGTGATAGCAGATTTGATTTGGGTATTTAGTCCAGTTTTTTATGACAATATAAAATTTTACCTAGATGTTATTACTGGCACAAATTTTTTTGTTTCATTATATTTTGTTGTGTTTATTCAACTGTACAAATTTTGCAGCATTAGTAAGTATGCAGCAATTGCGGAAGTATTATTTGCAATAGCCTATATGGTTATTCAGGAGGATAATATTTACAATATTGTTTTCCAGATAATAATAGGGGTGCTTGCTTTGTTAATCACTTTTAAAAAGTATGTAAAAAAATTCCCAATGTGTACAATAAGTCTTGTCTCTAAATTTTTCAAGAATTTGATGGTATCAAGCAGTTGTACGGAGGCGATTAAAAGATTTGAGTTGGACGTAGCAAAAGAAACTGATAAAAAAATATTCAATGAAAGAATTAGCAAGAATAGAGCAACTGCTCATTACAAGTAATGACATCGGAACGTATGTTGCAGTAGGAGCGTTACTTATCGCTATTCTTTCGTTTCTATTTAATAGACTTGGAACACTGTTAAAAGATAAGGGAGAAATCGTAACCATTGGTACTAAATTAGATAGGGCTATTGATGATATTGAAAAAAATGAAGATGAAATAAAAGAAGTCAAAAATACATTAGCTAAAATTGAATCTAAAGTTGAAAATTTACAAAACAGTAAAAAATGAAAAATAAAACACCGCCTAAAATTATTTTATACACCGTTTCATTGTTTCTTATATTGGTAGCTATATTTGGATGCAATGCAGAAAGAAGATTAGCTAAAAGAGAAAACAAGGCTTGGAATATTTACAGTACATCACCTAGTCTTGTTCAAAGAAGTGTACCGTTAGTCAAATCACTTTATCCAAGTGCTTTTGAAATAGTTAGGTCGGACACTACATTCTTGCCTGATTCTATTCCTTATCCTGTTATTCAAACTATACCCGTTGAGGTATTAAAATACCAAAATAGAGTAATTGATACCCTATTGGGTACATATTCACTGTATGTAGATAGCTTAGGAATACAAATAAAGTATCTAGGTAAGCCACAAATAGTTACTAAAACGATTAAAACATGGCATACAGACACTAAAGAAGTAGATAGGTTAAATGATAGCTTAAATAACGCAAAGGTAAAAGAAGCCAACTTAAAAGGTCAAATAGCACAATTAGAAAAAGATAACGCAGAAGTAAAAAGTGAAAAAAAGAAATCAGATATTAAACTCTACGCATTTATAGGCTTAATAGCTATTGTTATTTCAGTAATTGTTTTTGTAAAAGTTAAAATTAAATTGCCAATATGATGGAAAAGATACTACCAAAACACATGACTATTGCCTATGAATTATTAGGTACAAAAGAAATTGTAGGTTCTAAACATTCATCTACTATTCTAGGGTGGGCAAAAGAACTAGGATTAGATGATATTTACACCAATGATGAACTTGCTTGGTGCGGGTTGTTTTTCGCCTATGTAATGATGAAAGCGGGTAGGAAAGTAGTATTGCCAACTAAAGACAAATACGATTATCTAAGGGCTTTAAAATACGTTAATATGCCCAATGTTACAGAAGTAGCAAAAGGGGATGAATCAGTAGGGGATATTCTTATCTTCCAAAGACCTAGTGGTGGGCATATCGGTTTTTGCGTTTCAGCATCAGACACTACATTTAATGTATTAGGTGGGAATCAAAGTAATTCAGTAAGCCTAACTAATATAGAAAAAAGTAGATTAGTTAAATGCCTTAGACCTAATTATAAAACTTATCAACCTTACATAGCCTATAAAAAAGCAGTAGGCGAAGTAAGTAAAAATGAAGCGTAAATAACTAAAAACTAGCTTCTTTTTTTTCTTTTAGTTTTACCTCCTACGGTCTCTACCGTTTGGGAGGTTTTTTATTTAACAAGCCATTGCATATTTAATGTCAAAAGGTGCTGCATTTACTAATGTTATTCCTATATGACCTTTTGAACCCCAATGCTCATTAAAGTATTCTTCTGCCTTTTCATAAGTATCTGCTTGTTCCTTATAAATAATGTATCTAACTTTTTCACCTTTTGGATTAATGCCAATAACTTCAAACCATTGTGCATATATTCCCGCTTTTCTTTCTTCTCTTATAATATTCATAGCTATTATTTAAGTATAAGTTTAACTTCCTCTCCCGTTGATAAAACCAATGTGGCTTCTAGTTGAGTGCCAAAAATATCCCCCATTAATTCCGTTACCGTTGCATTTGCTGAACGTTCTTCTGAACAGTCTAAGATAGTATTGTATTTAACGTAAACGTGCATTCCTTTTTGTAGCTTTATTGTAGATTTTAATTCTCCATTAGGCATTTCTGCAACTACTTCTGAATCTAATCCAATTGATTTAACTTCTAATAACTTATCCATTCTGTTTAGTTTTAAGGTATTAAAAAATATTTAATAAAGTAATAAATTCCTATACAACTTAATCCATTAATAACTAACTTGTATAATAGGCTTTCTTCTTGGTCTTGGGTTTTCAATCTTTTGGTTTTAAAAGGTGGTAAGAATTTAATCTTACCACCTTTAGTTAAAAATTAATCTTTAGATTTTGCGTACATTTCTGTAAAAGGGTTGTAAACAGTTTGACAAGTAATTAAACAATCATCTGGCATATCCAAAGTAGTGTGGTTACTTGTTTCTAAAACTGATTTACCTTCTACTAAAAATGTTTCATTCACTTCGTCTAAGTTAATTACATTTCTTGCACCAACTACATGATGCCCATGTGTGCTACTAGGTGCTACTAAAACTTTGTTCATTTTGTTTTTGTTTTTATTGTTTAAAATTCGTATTTAATTTTACTAAAATATTCGTCGCCTGAAACTGAAACTAATTCTTCAATATCCGACTTAGGTAATGCTTTAAGTAAAGCTAACCCTTCTTTTGTGAAATTTGTGCTAAAACGCTCCCCTTGTCTGTTAATTGTAGTAATGTATTGTTTTACCTTTTTAGGAACTCTATATAAACTAGCGATTGCGTCTTTAGCATTATTATATTCAGAACTTACTCCTAAAAAGAACATCCTATCCGTACTTGGGCAGTAGCATCTAACATAGGCTATTTCTACATTATTAATATTTCCTTTAAATAAAGTATATACTCCTACATTCATTCCATTTGTTGTTCCTTCAAGGTATTTTTTGTGTTTTTTATGTACAAAAGTATCTGTTATTTTTAAATTATCCTTAAAGAATGATACTAAATAATCTTCTCCTTTCGTTTGCTGTATAAATGATATACAAGCTGATTTAACTTCTTCATCTTTTTCTTTAGTAAAATCTTCCATTGTATATCTATCTTCTTTCAATTTTATAAACAAATTTTCATTAATATTTCTACCATTGATATAATAGTATTTAGTTCCGTCTTTAAATTGAATAGCTGCATCATCTATTGAATTAAGAACATCTAAATTGCTTTTTTTAATTACAATAGGCGGCTGAATAGCAAAAACATAATTTTCGTATTCATAAGCGGCAAAACAGTTAGATTTAATTAATTTTTTATACTGTTTAAATTTAAAATTATCTAATATATTTATTCTTTCAAAAAAATCATAAAATGAAACCCATCCAAAATTAGTAAAACCATTGTAGTTTGAGTATTTATTAAATTCTTCTTTTAAATCACTATCCCAAACACTAGCCCTAACACTAGCCCCAACACTAGCCCCAACACTAGCCCCAACACTAGCCCCAACACTAGCCAAAACACTAGCCCCAACACTAGCCCCAACACTATCCCCAACACTAGCCCTAACACTATCCCAAACACTAGCCCTAACACTAGCCCCAACACTAGCCCCAACACTATCCCAAACACTATCCCCAACACTATCCCCAACACTAGCCCTAACACTATCCCCAACACTAGCCCTAACACTAGCCCTAACACTATCCCCAACACTAGCCCCAACACTAGCCCCAACACTAGCCCTAACACTATCCCAAACACTAGCCCTAACACTAGCCCCAACACTAGCCCCAACACTATCCCAAACACTATCCCCAACACTATCCCCAACACTAGCCCTAACACTAGCCCCAACACTAGCCCCAACACTAGCCCCAACACTAGCCCCAACACTAGCCCCAACACTATCCCCAACACTAGCCCTAACACTATCCGCTATTTTTTCTATTTGTTTATGAGATAGTTTTTTAAAAACATTAATAGTAATTAAACAAGATAACCAACTATCGCAATAAACTATTTTAGGTTTTGGTTTATTTAATAAATTAGTGTATAGCCATTCAATTCCATCTTCAAATAAAGGCTTATTAATTCCATTTACATTTTCTTTTAATGCCAAGTTTATCCATTCGTCCCTAACTTGTAACATCAATTTCTCCTGTTCTAATGTTAATTTTTCTAGTTTCATGGTTTAATATTTTAGTTTTTTAGCTTCATTAATTCGTTTCATAAAGTATTCTAATGTTTCAAGGTCTTTATCTATACTGTAAAAATATTCTAGTGTATAGGTTATCCCTTCTAAACATTGTTTGTTGGGGGCTTCATCAATTTGTGATATAAGCCATCCCATAGTTTTATCATCTGTCATAAAGTATGCCTTTTTTTATAAATACTATACAAACATCCGATATAAATTAATAACAAAACGTAAGTTGTCATAAGTTTAAGGTTTATTTAAGTTTAATTTTAAAGATTGCAACGATTCTTTCGTCAATAATACTTTTTAGTTTATTAAATGGGTGCGGATTGCAGGTCATCCAAGTACCCTTTCTGCCTTTCCAAATTTCTATAAAGCCACAATAATTATTCATAATTTTAAAATATTAATTTAACAATACCATCCATAATACTATCAGCCATCAAACAAACAATAAGTATAACTATTACTAATACTGTTTCCTTGGTGATTATGTACTACTTACCTAAAATATAGTGTTGTGTTCTATTAAACAACTTCCTCCGAACTGTATCTAAAGTATCTATACATTCCTGAACAGTTAATCCCCTTAAAAATTCTAAAATAGCTTCTGACCTATCATGCCTATCATTAATCAATTTTGATAAAGATTTTGTATTGTTATTATTTAAATTTTTTTCTTTCATTTTGGATTAGTTAATTATTAAAAAAAATGTTTGAGTTAAAAATCTTTTAAAAAGTCATCTAAGGTTATATGTTTTTGTTTATTATCTGATTGTGGAGGTACGTATTCCATATCCCTAAATTGACCTTTAGAATCAATCTTAACCCTGCCATATCCGTTTTTTTTAAAACGCTGTCTTTGTTCTGGTGTTAAGTAATCCCATAATTGTTGCGGGATATGGCTAGGTCTTACTTCTTCATTCTTAATATGCTTATTTTCTTTTTCCATTTTGAATTGATTTTTTATATAAATAGATTACGATAACTAACAATTAGCAACATTAAATTATAATCCTCTAATAGCATCTTCAAAAGACTGTGCTTTTATCTTGCCTTCTTTTATAGCTTTTGCTTGTCCCAAACCCTTCATTATACTTTTAACTTTTAAATCTTCTTTTAAGCAATCCTTAGTTAATATCAACGCTCCTTTTTTTACATAATCATCAAATCCCCAACCGTCAATAATATTTTCTTTAAATACCATAACCGATTCATTTGAATTATTGGGGTTAATTAAAATGTCAAATTGTATTTTTTGTGTTTCTTTCATAATTTATTTTTTACTTGAATAAATGTTAAATGATATATCCCATAAAAGCCAACCAAAAACTATTTCATAGTATGTTGACCAGTTTGAATTAAATACCTTTTTGGACTCTTCAGTAAGTACATTCTCTACCTTAATTATAGCAATAAATGGCAAAATATAAAATGGTTTTATTGATTCCATTTCTTTTAAAATATTAAATTAGTAATAATATTCATAATAAAATCAGAAATTAAAGGAAATGAAAGTATAAATAATACCATAATAGTATCTTTTATTTGTTTCTTGTTTAGTTTACTCATTGGTTATAAATTAGATGATAATACTTTATGTGTTGTGTAAATAGGGATGCCTATAATATAATATATTGACAATAGATGCTTTTCAATGTGCAATTTGTCGCTTTCTGTTACTCTAAAATCTTTTACATGGATAAAGATTTCTTGTTGGAATTTTTTAATAATCATTTGTTATAAATTTGGTATTGGTAATTAAAATCTTGTGTTATCTCTGCTATTAAATTTGTCAAAAATGTTGAAAAAGCAACCCATTGTCCATTAATTAAATGATAATACTTAACTATATAGCTTTTCTTACAACTTCTTTCTTCGCAAACGTGTATTTCTACTTTTAGTTTATTATCCTGAAATTGTATTCTTCTTGTCTGCTTTAATGCTTTTGTAAATTCAGTTGGATTAGATAGTGTTTGCATTGGTTATTTAGTTATTAGGTTTAAAACGCTTTTAAGTTCTTCTAATGATAAATGTTGAAGCATGGGGGTAATTTGGTCAATCGCTTGTTTTTTATCTTTTTTATTTTTCCATTCTTGTTTTATTTTAAATGCTTCATCTTTTGTTATCAATTTAGCGTAATGCTTATTCCAAGTTCCACCACCCCTTTCAATTCCACTAAAACTAAATAACATATCGCTACATGTTGCCTTAAATGATGCCTTATTAACTTCCTCTATTACTCCTATCCATTTATTATACGTTCCTTCTACTAACACATTCATTCCTATTAATTGTTCGGGTGTGTAATCTGTAAATTTCATTTCATTAAGTTTTTAAATATTAAATAATCTTCTATTAACTAACCATGCCAAACTAAAGAATAATAAGATAAGAAAACTAAGTGCTAAATGGTCATTTAAGTTTTCCCATTTATTTACTATATCATTCCAAAGGTCTTTAGGTGTTTTAATAGGCTTAAAATAAGGTTCATTTAAAGTTTTCAAGGATAAGTACCAAAAGGTAAAAATAATCCCCAAAATAGCTGCTATTCCAATTAGTATTTGCATAAAGTTTAGTTTTTAAAAGTTTACAAGTTGTTTAAATTTTTCATAACCATAAGCGTTTGTCTTTTTAAGAATAGGTAATAGGTATTTTGCTTTATAACTTTCTTTAGTCATATTATTTTGTTGCATCCAAGACTTAACACCCATCTCACACGCTCCTGTGATAGTTCTATAATAGTTAATATCAATTAAAGTATCGGCTAATATTGGTTCATTTTTTAGTTTTTCAGCTACAATTTTAAAGTTTAAATCTTGAATAGCTTTTTTCACTGTTTGCCCATGTGCAAAAAAATAGTCTTTTTCAGCTACAAAACAATTCTCTCTAATGATTTTATTGTTTTCTATTTTTAACAGATTATATCCTGTTAGTATCTTTATACCCTTGCTTGATTTTTCATTTTCTATTACAAATAGGCTTCTGTCAACTGACTTGTAATTTAAGTTTTTTGTTTTTTTAGTTACCAACTTTGCGTTTTCTCTCAAATAAATGTTCCCTGTGGTAGTCAATACTGGTGCATCAAACTTTGCGTTTTCGCTCAAATAAATGTACCCTGTGGTAGTCAATACTGGTGCATCAAACTTTGCGTTTTCTCTAAAATAAATGTTCCCTGTGGTAGTCAATACTGGTGCATCAAACTTTGCGTTTTCTCTCAAATCAATGTACCCTGTGGTAGTCAATACTGGTGCATCAAACTTTGCGTTTTCGCTCAAATCAATGTTCCCTGTGGTAGTCAATACTGGTGCATCAAACTTTGCGTTTTCGCTCAAATCAATGTTCCCTGTGGTAGTCAATACTGGTGCATCAAACTTTGCGTTTTCGCTCAAATAAATGTTCCCTGTGGTAGTCAATACTGGTGCATCAAACTTTGCGTTTTCGCTCAAATAAATGTTCCCTGTGGTAGTCAATACTGGTGCATCAAAACAAACACCTGCCGCAATATGTAAAAAATTGCACTCTTTTAAACTTTTGTATTGGTCTTTATTATCTTCGGTAATATAGATGTTTTTAGTAATTTTCATTTTTAGTTTTTTTAGGTTTGTTATTTTATTAATTTAAAGTTGGTTCATCCAATGTCCAAAGGGTTTTTAGTTTTAGTTCTTTCATAGGTTATTTTTAAATATTACCGTAATTAGTGTGCATTTCTACTCTTGCTATTCCTTGTTCTAAACTTTCGCAATCAAAAGCTATGTACATACTTTGAGATGGTCTACCAAAAGCATAAAAATATTGCCCATTTGCTCTCATACCTACAAACCCTAAAATCCTTTTGCCTTTTTTAATTAAATGATTTTTCATGATTTTTATTTTTTAATTAATTTAATACTCTAAAGATATATCTAATTTAGTTAGCAACATATTTAATTAAGCTAATGTTTTGTTAATGGTTTTTTAGTAATTAACATAAAGAACATAGATACTTCCTATTTTTTCATACTTGACTATATATTGGTCGGGATTGTTTTTTATTAGTCTTTTTAAAATACTTTGTTTTGATACGTTTCTAAATTTACTATGAGCGTACACGCTTGTTTTCCTTAGTTCGTTATTATTTGCCATTATTTGAGGTTTTGAGGTGTATTAAATAGGTTGTATTTATTTTTTCAATACTTTCTATGTCATCGGGTAAATCTCCTGACCTTAGCCGTCTAATTAAAGTATCTCTACTATATGATTTTTTTTGACCTTTGTATGGTAGTTTCATATATTCACTTACTGAAACCTTGCGTGTGTTATCTATTTGCATTTTTATTTGTCGTTTTTAGTTTTTACCAAAATTGTTTTTGTTTCAAAATCTTCATAAATATAAAGGTCTAAACACCCTAATAAATACTTAGCCCTAAATAGCATATTTGTTTGGTGTATTATTGCTTGTCTATATTTTAAGGGTTCTTGGTTTTCATATACTTTTATTTCTTTTTCACACATTAAAATGTGTTCTATATCTTCCCTAATATATTCCAAACCTAGTTCCAATACTGCCCTTTCTCTATTACTAAAGGTTTCAATTATCTTTTTAGCGTTTTTAGTTATTTCTGTTTTCATTTGTTTATTTAGTTTATAGTTTTATTCAATTATTTTACATTCTCCTTGTGCTATCCTTTCTGCTAACTTCCAAGATATTTGTGTTTGGTAGTTACCTGAATAAGCTACGGGATATTCTAGCTTATTACCTGACAATTTAGCGGGTAATTTTAAAGTGCCAAACATTACAAAAAATGTGTTTTCATTGGCTTTATCAATTATATCTTTTCTATTTTGATAAACTTTATTTTCTTGTTCTATTGTTAGCATTGTATTTAGTTTATAGAGGTTATATGTACATTGGTTTGATACTATTATATAAGTGTATTAAGCTACCTATTGATTGGTTTAAGCTATCAGGGGCTACCCTTCTGTTGCTTCCTTTGTATTTATGTTCAATTACATACCTATATTCAGTATCTTTTGCTAAAATAGCTTGTAGTAATGCAGCACATTGGAAACTTTCGGATAAACTTTTAAAGGTAGCTACTTTTGTTTCGTTCCCTATTGGGTCTATTAAGATAATTTTTGGCATTGTATTAAGGTTTAATATTAGGGTTAAATCTTTGTTTATATTCTTTTATAAGTTCTTCGTAGTATGCTACTTTATGCGGTGTAAAGTTTTTAGCATAGATTAACCTTATTTCTAAGTTATTCAAATAAGGCGTTTGTTCTATGTTTTCAAATTTTGGATATTCGTTAATTTTTGCCATTGTATTTATATTTTAATATAGGGGTTAGTTAATTTAAAAATTGTTATTTGCTGCAAAATTTATCCATTTTGCTATTTCATCAGTATTACAATATCCTAATACTTGGTCGTTTTCAAAATTGTACCAAACTT